>JAESGJ010000044.1_pt1 | contig 279951 bp, 256 predicted proteins | sample 9266241 | NCBI WGS metagenome assembly JAESGJ01 (sample SAMN14514841, study PRJNA621669) | algae metagenome | isolation source: Brasilonema octagenarum HA4186-MV1 and co-occurring heterotrophs from wet... | place: USA: Manoa Valley, Hawaii | collected 2009-07-20
CTTCAACAAGATCAAGCAGTTCCGCCGTATCGCCACACGCTACGACAAACTCGCGGAGAACTTCCTCGCAAGCCTCAAGCTCGCATGCGTCAGAATCTGGCTACGCCGTAATGAGTCGACGGCCTAGCTTTCTAGCCGTCAGGTCGACAAGCCGCGTACGCGCAAGTCTGTGATCAAATTATCCTACCGCGAGAAAACGACTCCAGAGTATAGCATGTAATTCGATATCAACCCGACGCCGACTCCGGCGACAAACGCGATCTGCAGGATAAACGGGTCGGTGCCGAAGATGGCGATGATTGTTGAATACGTCGCGAGATTTAGCGCGCCCGAGAAAACGGTCGCTGCGAAATATTGGAGCGCCTGGCGGCCCTGCCGGACCCGCCCCGAAGACGGGAAGACTAAGGCGCGATTGAGGGCCCATGTCGTCGCCGCGGCCAGGATAAATGCCGCGGCTCGTCCGGCCCATGGCCCAAGCCGCGATGAACCGACGAGCAGTGCGAATGATACCGTATCGACGACGAAGCCCGCTGCCCCTACTCCGAGGAATTTGGCGAACCGCACTGCTTGCTTAGCACCCACTAATTCTGTCCGTTGTCCGATACCTAAGATATGCGAGCAGCTTGGCCTCTCGTCGTCCTCTAGCAACGCTGTCCAGGATCAAACCCGCAAAAACTGACAGGAACCCCAGCATCATGATGCCGGTCGCAAGAACCGCCGTCGGCAAACGGGGCACGATGCCAGTCTCCAGAAACTGAACGACGACCGGGACGCCAACGCCGAACGAAAGAAGGATCAGGACCACTCCGGCCGCTCCGAAGAACTGGAGGGGAAGAAGGTCCCGAACAAGCTGAAAGATGAGCCACAGAATGCGGACGCCGTCCTTCACTGTTGAAAGCTTGCTCAGTGACCCCGGGGGACGCTCTTCATAGGCCGTGTCGATCTCCGACATCGGCAAGTCAAGATCAAGAGTGTGCACCAGCAGTTCGGTTTCGATTTCGAAGCCTCGGGTCGATGCGGGAAACGATTTTACGAAGCGACGTGAAAGAGCCTTGTATCCAGACAGCATATCGCGACTGCGAGCGCCGAAGATGAGCGATACCAGACCCGACAGCAACCGGTTTCCGAATTGGTGCCCGGGCCGATAGGCCGTATCTGACCTGTGCACGCGCGCGCCGTTGACCTTGTCATAGGGACCTGACAGCAGTTCAGCGATCATGCGGGGGCCGGCGGCCGCTTCATAAGTGCCATCGCCATCGGCGATCAGGTAGATGTCAGCCTCGACATCTGCGAACATGCGGCGGACCACGTTCCCTTTGCCCTGCCGGAGTTCCTGCCGCACGATCGCTCCGGCCCTGCCTGCAAACTTCGCGGTGTCGTCTGTCGAGTTGTTGTCGTAGACGTAGATGTCAGCTTCGGGAAGTGCCGCCCTAAAGTGTGCGACGACACCGCCGATAGCGATCGCCTCATTATAGCACGGCAAAAGGACAGCCACGCGAGGCTCGCAAGATTTATGGTCGAGGCTGTCAGTCATTGGTCTTGCCGCGATCGATCAATGGGGCAGCGGGCGATCAGCGTCTGTGCTGCCGCGCTGTGGATGTTTCATGCGTGCCTCAAAAGTCCGCATAGCGCGATGGCGACTTTGGAACTACCGATGCGATCGGCCTCGCCCAGTCTGACTCGCAACGACTCACCACGACGTTTTATCGAACAGCGGCGCCGTACGGTCCTTGTCGGACACGATCGCCGCATCCTCGTCCACCGGCCAAACGATCCCGATAGCGGGGTCGTTCCAGCGCACGCCGGCGTCATGCTCGGGACTGTAGTAGTCGGTGACCTTGTAGGTGACCTCCACATCGTCCGTCAGGGTGCAGAACCCGTGAAGAAAGCCGGCGGGGACATAGAGCTGGCGCCAGTTCTCCTCCGAGAGTTCGACCGCGACATGTCGCCCGAAGGTCGGTGAGCCGGTCCGTGCATCGACGGCGATGTCCAAGATCGCGCCCCGCAGTACGCGCACGAGCTTGCCCTGGCCGCGCGGCGCCTTCTGGTAATGCAGACCGCGAACGGTCCCGCGTTTGGCCGAGCGGGATTGGTTGTCCTGCACGAAGCGGGTGGGGCCGGCGAGCTCTTCGAACCGGTCAAGCCGGAAGGTCTCCGAAAAGAAGCCCCGCGCATCGCCGATCTTCTTCGGCTCGATCAGCAGCGCGCCGTCCAGAGCGAGTTTCTCGATCTTCATGGTCGAAACTCCTCAGCTCGCTGAGCGGTCGTGGTCGTCGATCAGGCCGCCGAGATACTGGCCGTAAGCGCTTTTCCCGAGAGCTTTCGCCAGCTCCCTGAGCTGGTCGGCATCGATGAAGCCCTGATCATATGCGATTTCCTCGGGGCAGCAGATCCGAAGGCCCTGCCGCTTCTCGATGGCGCGAACAAAATTTGACGCGTCGATGAAGCTGTCGGGCGTGCCGGTGTCGAGCCACGCATAACCGCGACCCATCTTCTGGACATGCAGATCGCCGCGCTCGAGATAGACCCGATTGACGTCCGTGATCTCGTACTCGCCGCGGGCCGAGGGTTTGATCGACTTCGCGATCTCCACGATGTCGCGATCGTAAAAATAAAGCCCGGTCACGGCCCATCGCGACTTGGGCATCAGGGGCTTCTCCTCGATCGACGTCGCATGGCCCTGAGCGTCGAAGGCGACGACGCCGTAACGCTCCGGATCCGGCACATGATAGGCGAAGACCGTTGCGCCGGTCTCCTGCGCCCTTGCAGCGCCCACGAGTTCGCGGAAACCCGAGCCGTAGAAGATGTTGTCACCGAGCACCAATGCGGCCCAGTCACCCTCCAGGAATTCCTCTCCGATCGTGAAGGCTTGCGCGAGCCCGTCGGGCGAGGGCTGCTCGGCATAGGCGAGCTTCAGCCCCCACTGGGCGCCCGAACCGAGCAGGCGCCTAAAGGCAGGCAGGTCGTGGGGGGTCGAGATGATCAAGACCTCGCGGATTCCCGCCATCATCAGCGCCGAAAGCGGATAGTAGATCATCGGCTTGTCGTAGATCGGCGCCAACTGCTTCGACACGGCGAGCGTGATCGGATAGAGCCGCGTGCCGCTGCCGCCCGCTAGAATAATCCCCTTCATCACTCAGCTTTCCCTGTCATCTCGTTCATGCAGCGCGTCAGGGCGTCCTGCCAGCCGGGCAAGCGCACGCCGTGAACTGTCGCGAGCCTGTCGCAGTTCAATCGCGAATTGGCCGGACGCTTGGCCGGTGTTGGATATTCATCTGTCGATATGCCGCGTACCCGTGCGGATGGGCCCCCGTTCGCGGCCGAGATGCGGAATATCTCGCTCGCGAAGTCGGCCCAGCTCGTATCTCCTGAGCCCGTCATATGAAACGTCCCATGGTGCTCGTCGCATCGTCCTGCCAGCAGATTTCGAGCGACCTGGACGATCGCATCTGCGATATCGGGTGCGTAGGAGGGAGATCCGATCTGGTCGGCGACCACGCCGAGTTCTTCGCGCGTTCGGGCAAGGCGCAGCATGGTAGTGAGGAAATTCTTCCCGCTTCCATCGTAGACCCAGCTCGTCCGCAGGATCACATGGCGCGTATTGGCGCCGGCCACGACGCGCTCGCCGGCGAGCTTGGAGCGGCCATAGGCGTTGACCGGCGCGACGGGATCCGTCTCGACGTAGGGAACGCTCTTCGTTCCGTCGAACACGTAGTCGGTGGAAATCTGGATCACCGGCACGTCTAGATTCGCCGTTGCTTTGGCGAGAACACCAGCGGCTTCGCCGTTGATGATGGTCGCGAGCGCTTCTTCCTCCTCGGCTTTGTCTACCGCCGTGTAGGCCGCGGCATTGACGAGAACGTCAGGGCGGGCGGCGCGAACGGCTGAAGCAAGCATTCCGGGCTCCGACAGGTCCAGCTCTGGCCGGCCGAGCGCGATCACCTCGAGCCCGGGTTGCTTCTTTGCCATTAGAGCACGGACGACCTGCCCTTCCCGGCCTGTAACGACAAGGCGCATCTCAGGCCTTCGATTCATCTGAGTCGATCAGGCCGAGGCGTTCGCCGGAGTAGACCTTGTCGCGCAGGGGACGCCACCACCATTCGTTCTCGAGATACCAGCGAACCGTCTTTTCGATACCTGTTTCGAAGTTTTCCTCGGCCTGCCAGCCCAGTTCCGTTTCAAGCTTGGTTGCGTCGATGGCATAGCGGGCGTCGTGGCCGGGTCGGTCCATCACATAGGTGATGAGCGAAGCATGGGGCCTCGGGCCAGGACGAAGCTTGTCGAGGATCGTGCATATGGTCGTCACGACATCGATGTTCCGGCGCTCGTTCCTCCCGCCGACATTGTACTTCTCGCCGATGCGGCCGCTGGAGACGATGACGTCCAGGGCGCGCGCGTGATCCTCGACATAGAGCCAGTCCCGGATGTTCTCGCCCTTGCCGTATATCGGCAGGGGCTTGCCGTGGAGGGCATTGAGGATGACAAGCGGGATCAGCTTTTCGGGAAAATGAAACGGGCCATAATTGTTCGAACAGTTTGAGATGACGACCGGCAGGCCATAAGTGTGGACCCAGGCCGAGGCGAGATGGTCGGCAGCCGCCTTCGAGGCTGAGTATGGGGAAGAGGGATCGTAGGGGGTCGTTTCTTCGAAGAGCCCGTTGTCGCCGAGCGAGCCATAGACCTCGTCGGTCGAGACATGCAGGAAACGGAAGGCCTCCTGCTCGGCGGAGGGCAGTTGCCCCCAATAGGCGCGCGCTGATTCGAGCATCGAGAAGGTGCCGACAATATTCGTGTCGATGAATGCGCGAGCTGCGGCTATCGAGCGATCGACATGGCTCTCGGCGGCGAGATGCATTACCTGCGTCGGTTTGAAGTCCAGGAAGGACCGCGTCACTGCGGCCTGATCGCAGATATCGATCTGCGCGAAGCGATAATTCGCCTGGTTCTCGACGGCACGAAGCGATGCGAGATTCCCGGCATAAGTCAGCTTGTCGATATTGAGGACTTCGTACCCCTGCCCGACCAAATGGCGGCAGACGGCCGAACCGATGAAGCCGGCTCCGCCTGTGACGAGGACGCGTCGAGAAGATTCGCTGGGCATATGCATCGTGTCTGTTCCGGTGACGGCGAAGGCTCAAACGTGCCAAGGCTTCCTGGCGCGTGGCGGAAAAGCAATGGTAAACGGCGAATCCAGGCTCAGATTGGGCGAATAATTCGAATCTTTCGTGAGTTTCTCGCCCCAGCGATCTTTCATCAGCGCGACTTCCGACGCGAATCTCGCCATTTTGACGGGTGAATCCTCAGCACCGCGCGTTTTGGATTCGAAGTGAAGTAGCGTGGCATTTGGCGTCCAGACGTTGCGGTAGCCGGCCTCTCCCACCTTGAGACAGAAATCGACGTCGTTGAACGCGACCTTCAGGCCCACCTCGTCGAGGCCGCCTACCTCTGTGAAGATCGAACGCTTCACAAGCGCGCAGGCGAATGTGACGGCCGAATAGTTCTGAACGAGTGCCGCGCGGCCGAAATAGCCGAAGGAGTCCTCGGGGAAATGGCAATAATGTCCTGCGACACCGCCAAGGCCTACGATGACGCCGGCGTGCTGCACCGTACGGTCCGGATAGAGCAGTCGCGCTCCGACCACACCCGTCTGCGGGAGACACTCGGCCAAGCCGACCATTTCCTCGATCCAGCCCGGCGAGACGATCTCGGTATCGTTGTTCAGGAACAAGAGATAATCCGACTGTGTCTGTGAAGCCGCGAAGTTGTTGATGGCCGAATAGTTGAATTCATGATCGTAATCGATGATGGTAATGTCGGATTTGGACTTGCTCTCCAGATAGGCTAAAGTATCTGGATCCGAGCTGCGGTTGTCGACGATATAAATTTTGTAGTTGCGGTAGCTCGTCTTCGACAGAATGCTCTCTACGCAAGGGCGCAACACGTCGAGCCCGTCGCGCGTCGGGATGATGATGGCGACGGAAGGCTGCTTCTCCAGCGCCGGCAATGGCCGGTTTCCGCCGAAGAATGAGGCGCTGACCGCCTCTATCCGCACATTCGTCCGCTCGTAATGATCATTGAGCGCCTTGAGCGCGGAGGTGACCGTATAGGGCTTCTCCGATCCCTGAAGCGCGGTGCTGCCCGGGATCATCCGCCAATGGTATAAAACCTGCGGGACATGGACGATCTGCGAAATTTCGACACGCTCAATGCAACGCAGGACCAGATCGTAATCCTGAGAGCCCTCATAGCCAAGCCGGAAGCCGCCGACCGCTTGAACGAGATCGCTGCGGACAACGCCGAAATGCGAGAACATGTTCTGCCCGAGGAACAGCGCAGTGTTCCAATCGGGCTTGAAATAAGGATCGCTGCGGCGGCCTTCGATATCGATCTTGTCTTCGTCGGAATAGAGCAGCGCAGCGTTCGGCTGGCGATTGATCGCGTCGATCATACAGAAAAGCGCGTGGGGTGCCAGGAGATCGTCATGGTCGAGCAACGCGATCCATTCCCCGCTCGCCAATGCGAGCGCCGAATTCGACGAGGCCGAGATATGGCCGTTGGATTCGCGCATCGCCACTTTGATGCGAGCATCTTGCTGCGCATAAGCCTCGAGGATGGCGCGCATATGCGGCTCTGGCGACGCATCATCGGCGATGCATAGCTCCCAGTTGTCGTAAGTCTGGGCCAGAACGCTATCGATCGCCTCGCGCAGCAGCGTCTGGGGTGTGTTGTAGGTCGGCATGACGATGGAGACGAGCGGTTGCGAGGCGAAGCTTTTCGCCTTGGCGCGCATCTGTGCCAGGTCGACCGGAGTGATCGTGTCGTAGCGGTCGATCCATGCCTGATAGGGATCGGGCAGGTCGGCGGAGGAGGGGCGACGTCCGAGGATTCGGCGCAACGCCGGAAGGCTGTGGGCAAGTGCGCGCACCGGTGCGGTGGCGCGCCAGATCGTCGAGGTCTCGAAAGCGCGAAGTCTCAGTTGCGCATCCTGAAGCCGCCATTCGAGTTGCGCCAGTTTGTCCGCTTGCTGCTGTGCCTCGCGAAGCAGAGTCGAGAGATGCTCCGCGTCCTGGCGGGACGCGAGCAATTCTGCCGTCAATCTGGCGCGCTCCCTGACTTCGGCCTGCTCGCGCCTTTCGCGTTCGCTCAGCAGTTCCGCACGCTCCATTCGGGCGGCGACGAGGCGTGCATAGGCGATGAGTTCGGCTTCAGATGGGTGATCAACCCGCTTTGCCAGCAACATCGCCCATGGCGCGACATAGCTGGGATCGTGGTCGGCCCGCGGACCGAAACCTTCCTCCGCGAACAGCTTGAGCCAATGCAGCGGCTCACGGACGTTCACATGCGTCGGCTCGGTCACATCGCGGGGAGACGAGGAGAACAAGATCAGCGGCGCGGCGCTGCAAAGATGACGAATGGCTTGCCGCCCATCGGCAGCCGGCATGTGCTCGAGCACTTCGATGCAGGTGACGAGGTCATAGGTGCCTTCGATCGGATCCGATATCGAGCCCACGGCACAATAAGGCTGGAGGCTCGGTAGGGCTTGGCTGATAGCGTACCGCGATATGTCGCGACCAAAGGTCTCTATATTCTGCTTCCGCAGCGCCTCGACGAGAAAGCCCATTGCGCATCCCGCGTCGAAGACGCGCCTTGGGGAAAGATACTCTTTGATTGCTGCGGCGATCCGACTGCAGAGGACGCACCAATGCGGCTCGTTTCTATCATAAGGCAGCGGCCCGCAATGCGATCTGTAATATGCCTCGCTATGCGCATCTTGCGAAACAGGCGTCGTCATCACAGAGAAACTCCATCGCAGCGGCGCGGGAGAGACGCATTTTTTGTCCCGCCGCACGGCATGACCGTGCCCGCTCTAGAAACTGTGTGCAGGCAAGCTCGCCGAAGCGTTCCTATCGGCAAGCCTGCGGAGGGCGCAACCAGAGTTTAGGCATTTCCGCGATCTGCCCGAGAGTCTGTCGAGCGCGAAAATAGTGTTTCAATCAAGACAGCACTGGACGGCGCAGCCCGTTTGATTGCTGCGATCTAGGCCATGACGGTCTGTGCCGGCTTGCTCGGCGAGACAAGGAGCCGGCCGCCAAGTGAATATGTGCCATAACCGGCTGCCGCCGCCGCGATCGGAAAGAGTCGTTCGACAGCATGGTGCAAGGTTCCATCGAGTTGAGCAGCCTCCGCCTCGAAATCGACGGCTTCAAGAGCCAACGAGCGGAGCAGTTGCAAAGCGGTGGGTCTCACCCAGAACATCGATCCCTCGAAAAAGCCGAGTGCCGCAGGCATTTCAAGCCGCTTCGCCAGCGCTTCGACGCGCAGGCGATTGCCCATCCAGTAGACCGGCGCGGTGCGGAAATAGACGCCTGGTCCGACTATTCCAACCGAGGAATCCGCGAACTGGTTCAGCACGCTTGCGACGATCCCGCGCGAACCTGCAAGGGCCGTGAAAAACATCCGCCTGCGCAGATCGCCTTGGCGCAGGTGAGGGCTCTTCTTTGTGTGAATTTTCAACACGGCATCAAAACGGTCGAGCCTGCCTGTCTGAAGCACATGGAGAAATGGCGCGATGTCGCGACCGCGGTTGGGCGTCTCCACGATTTCCACCAGCGGATCACCTGCGGTCAACTTGGCCACAAAGGCCGCCTGTGCCGGCGGAGCTGTCACGATAATCGGTGAACGGGGCGGCAGGGCTGCGCGGACGGCGAGTATCTCTTCCCAGATTTCCGGATAGAAGACGTGCACGACGATCGCCGCGCGCACGTTCTCGGGTGGGGCGATCCTCGAGAGACGCAAAGCCCGCGATGACTGAAAAGGAGCCGAGACGTAGACGATGCCGGCGATCATTTCGACGGCTCGCATGACCGTGAGCACAGGCTGACGCAGAACACGCCTCCAAAACGGGCGATAGGCGTCCGTCATGGGAAGTTCCGCGACACATCATTGAAGATTTGTGGATTTGCATCTGTAGCTGCCGCCGGAGAACGCTGCGCTGTGCGCCTATACTGACTGATGAGCGATACGATCGAGAGTGTCGCAAACAGCACCAAGGCGGGGTAGGCAGGCGAAAGGTAAAGCGAGTTCTGGCTCGGAATGGCTGTCGCATCGAGATAGGCGAGCAGCCCGATGCGTGTGACAACGACAATGCCGGCGATCGATGCGGCGGCAAGCAGCGGCTCAATCTGCCGGCGCTTGAGCGACAATTGGCAGGCGAGGATATACGACATGGCGCCCGCGGCGAGGAGCCAGGGCATAAGCGTGCGATAGGCTGTTGTAATGCCGGACATTGCAGAGGCGATGACGGCGCTTCGCTTTTGGACCGGTACCTTCAACGAAGTGCTGCGACGTCGAAATTCATCGACGGCTAACCAGGGAGGACGAATGAATATCGACGTCCTAACGATATCGAGGAAGTAGGCGTAACGGCGAATTTGGCCACAATCATCAACGACACACGCCATCGGATCACTTGGCACGACGGCGCTCTCGAAAGTCGCCATGAAGGCTCCCATCTTAGCTGCCGCGACAGCGGTATCCTTGATGTAGTCCCAGCGGAATGGCGGGATTAACGTCTGTCTTTCAGGAAGGCAATCGAGAGCCCCGTTGGCACAGGCCATGTTGATCTCGTCTGCGAGCTGGGCATAGAAGCGCTTCGCTAGGCGAGCAGAAGCATAATGGCCGGTGTTGGCGACGGCGTCGCGAAGCGCCCACATGAACCAGCCTGCTCGAATTTCTCCGTCGCACGGCTCGATGCTGTAGGTGCTGCATCCCACACTGATGAACCCATCTGAGCCCGAGCCGTCCAAATATGGTTGCAGTTCGGCGGCGCGTGGGCTCACCGCATAGGCCTTGGATAAGACCTCGCGAGGTACGACGACATATGTAGTCCAATTGCGATGCTTGATGCGAGACAGTGCGCCATAGGCTGAAATGAATTCGGGTTGCTTAAATTCAACCACCTGAAAGACGCCGTAATATCGGTAGTTGATCCCAGCCACCGCACCGATCAAGGACGTCGCAACAACCGCCGTCAAAGCTGCAAGTCCGACCTCGCGTGTCAGACCTACACGCAAACCATTCCGACGAATGGCCGCTGTTGCGGACATAGCGAAGCAAAGACCGAGCGCAGGCAGTATCCAAATCCCTTCCTCGCGGGTGCACCAATAAGCCGCAAGGACCGCCCCCAACCCTGCCGCTAGCCACGCTCGTTGCGTCCATTTCTGGATACCCCACCGAATCCACCAGGTTGCAATGGCGAGTATCAGGATAGTCATCGGCAAGTAAATACCTTCGCGCATCACGCGAAGTTGGCCGAGTGTGTACGTTACTGGATTGAAAAGCAGAGTGATAAAAATCGCAAAGGCGGTCGCCGCACTCTTCATCCACCGTTGCAAAGCAAGAACAAGAATAAAGCATGACACAGAGTAAATAATCGCTTGTGAAACAATTAGAGGCAGACCAATAATCCAATTCATACTGATCCATGCCGGATAAAATGGACCTTTGGATAACGTTAGATTATTATAATCTCCGAGCCACCGGCCATCCAAGATGTTCGCTGCTATTCTAACAAAAAGCGCGTCATCATGCATGGCTTCCGGTATGGCAACCAGTGGAATGTTCGACATCATCCAAATGTAAAACGATGTACTCAGCGCAAACAGCCATGTCCAGCCAGAGCGGATCCTCATCATTCGAATTTACCTTGGCCGCGGAGCGCGAAGCGCCGCGAGTGATATCCGCAGAGCCATGTGCTTTCAACCTGAAGCGGATGGATGGTGATGCATCAGTTCGAGTGAGCGAGGTATCAGGCACATCCCCTTTATCTGCATCTGCGGCGTATCACTCGCCGCGCCAGACGATATCGGCAACCTGACGCCAGGCATCTCCGTTCGAGAGAGATGAGGATGGCGGAAACGACGGGGGCAAATTGTGATCAATCGATCACCGGGCGTGCGGATTTGTTTGTCCTCGCCGGCAAAGCCGAGTAGGGCAGCAAGGCGCTGGCCGCATGCCGACTTCGCGCCATGGCACTAAAAATCGCTGCCGACGCTCTCCTAGAATCCGACGCGGAATGTTTGTTTGGCAGTCCGAGGTTTCAGTTTAGCGCTGTTGGAATGTGATGAATAATGAACGCCATCGATAGTTCCAAATCAGGTTCGCAATTGCGGGCCGCCATCGCAACCGTATTGTATAATCCAGAGGACTCCATCCTAAGGACTCTGATCGATTCGTTCGAATTGACAGGTTTACAGATCTTCATCTTCGTGAACGGCGACATCTCAGAAGCTGCCGAGCGATGTCTGTTGGCTTTGTCGAATGGACACATAATCCGTTCCGCGGAGAATATCGGCCTTGGAGGCGGACTGAACGCTGTCTCGCAGGCTGCGCTATGGGCTGGCGTGACCCACCTGCTGCTTTTCGATCAGGATAGCGCGCCGGCTCCCGATCTGGTCGAAGACCTTTTCGGGTGTTTTGTCGAGCTCGTGCCGTTGACGGCTGGCAGGCTTGCAGCCCTCGCGCCTCGTCTCATTGCTCCGGATGGAGAGAGTTATCTCCAGCCCTGGTACTCGCGTCGTCGAGGCCGACTTGCCGAGGATGTGGTCCCGGTCGATTTTCTGCCGACGTCCGGAACGTTGATATCTCTTGCGGCATATGAGGCGATAGGCCCCTTCCGTGGTGATTATTTCGTCGATGGGATTGATGTCGAGTGGTGCTTTCGGGCTTGGTCGCTCGGCTTTTCCTGCGCACTGGCGCAGACGCTGACGATGCCCCATCGCTGGGGGCATGCCGACGGTGGCCGCACGCCGCAAATCCTGCGGCAATCCCCGCTGCGCGCTTACTATTATCTGCGCAACGCGACCCATGGCCTTCGCTTGGCTCATCTGCCTTTGCGTTGGAAAACCAGGACGGCAGTGCGGCTGACCGCCCAAAGCGTAGCGCTCATTGCCCAACGCCGCTTCTCGCGCAACGTGCGTCAGCTTATAATGCGAGCCGTCAAAGACGGCTGGAGTGGACGTCTCGGCCCTGCGCCCGTCGAATTCAGGACGCTTTTGATCAAGTAAAGTTGAGCTGTCAAAGGCGGATATGACATTTCACAACCTGCACAGTCACGGCTTCGTGCGCATCGCCTGCGCCGCTCCGGCGCTGCGCGTCGCCGATCCCGCGTACAACGTCGCCGAGACGCTCAGAATGCTGCGCTGGGCCGATGCGCGCGGCGCGACGCTCGCGCTGTTTCCCGAACTCGGCATCAGCGCCTATGCGATCGACGATCTGCTTCAGCAGAAGGCCCTACTCGACGCGGTCCTGGCGGCGCTGACTAAGTTGGTCGAGGAGACCCGGGGGTTGCGGACTATGGCGATCGTCGGCGCGCCTTTGCGCGTCGACGGCCGGCTATTCAACTGCGCCGTCGCAATCCTGCGCGGGCGCATCCTGGCGGTGACCCCCAAGACCTATCTGCCGAACTACCGCGAATTCTACGAGGGTCGGCACTTCGCGTCGGGCCAGCGCGCGGGGGTCGAGACGATCGCGCTCTGCGGCCAGCAGGTTCCCTTTGGCAGCGACATCCTGCTGAAGGCCAGCGACATCCCCGACCTCGCGATCCATATGGAGATATGCGAGGACCTTTGGACGCCGGTGCCGCCCTCCTCCTTCGCGGCACTCGCCGGCGCGACGGTGATACTCAACCTCTCGGCCAGCAACGTCACAATTGGCAAGTCCGAGTGGCGTCATGCTTTGTGCAAGGCCCATTCCGGCCGATGCCTGGCAGCCTACGCTTATTCGGCCGCTGGCCCGGGTGAATCAACCACCGATCTCGCCTGGGACGGCCAGGCGATGATCTATGAGAATGGAGCGCTGCTAGCGGAAGCCGCGCGCTTCGCGCCCGAACCGCAACTGGTCTGCGCCGACATCGATCTCGAGCGGCTGGTGATGGATCGCATCCGCCAGAACACCTTTGGCGACAATGCCGACATCCTGCGCGATCGGCTCACCTTCCGCACCGTGAGCTTCGAGGCCAGGCCCGATCTGACCTCCGATCTCGGACTGGAGCGCATCATCGAGCGCTTCCCCTTCGTGCCGAGCGACGACGCCAAGCTGAACGAGCTCTGCTACGAGGCCTACAACATCCAGTCGCACGGGCTGCGCAAGCGCCTGCAGAGCACGCGCGTCGAGAAGCTCGTCATCGGCGTCTCCGGCGGGCTTGACTCGACCCAGGCCCTACTCGTCGCGGCCGACACGGTCGACGCGCTCCGGCTGCCGCGCGAGAACATCCTGGCCTTCACGCTGCCGGCCTTCGCCACCAGCAGCGGCACCAAGGCCAATGCCTGGCGCCTGATGAAAGCGCTCGGCGTCACCGCGCAGGAAATCGACATGACGCCGGCCTGCCGGCAGATGCTCGCCGATATCGGCCATCCCTTCGCCAAAGGAGAGCCAATCTACGATATCACCTTCGAGAACGTGCAGGCAGGAGCGCGGACTTCGCTGCTGTTCCGGCTGGCCAACCAGAACAACGCTATCGTGCTCGGCACTGGCGATCTGTCGGAGCTTGCGCTCGGCTGGTGCACCTATGGCGTCGGCGATCACATGTCGCACTACAACGTCAACGGCTCTGTCTCGAAGACGCTGATCCAGCATCTGATCCGCTGGGTGGCGCTGTCTGAGCGCTTCGGCGCCGACGCCTCGGCCGCGATGCTCGACATCCTGGCGACCGAGATTTCGCCGGAGCTGGTACCGGGGGAAGGCGATAGGCCGGCGCAACGGACCGAGGATTTCGTCGGCCCCTACGCCCTGCAGGATTTCAACCTCTTCTACACGACCCGCTTCGGCTTCCGGCCGAGCAAGATCGCCTTTTTGTCCCACCACTCCTGGTCGGATGTCGCGCGTGGAACCTGGCCACCGCATATGGAAGCCGCCAAACGCGTCGCCTATGATCTGGCAGTGATCAAGCGCTGGCTCGGCGTCTTCGTGAAGCGCTTCTTCGAGACGAGCCAGTTCAAGCGTTCCGCCGTCCCGAACGGCCCCAAGGTCTCGTCCGGCGGCTCGCTCTCGCCGCGCGGAGACTGGCGCGCGCCGAGCGATTCATCAGCTGCTGCTTGGCTCAATGACCTACAGAAAATTCCGTGAGCAAACTGTGATGTTGAGTTTTGATCGATGTTGGAAGCACCTTGTTAGCAATGGCTGGGGTGAACGTCTGAGCCGCCGCGATACCATCGGCCCTCCCATTGACAGACAAGCTATTCCTCAGCATTTCAGGCTGCCAACAGACCCGGCTCGGATGTGGCTAAGCTATCCCCTTGTGCATTGTCCGACGCGAGACCTCTGCAATGACGCCACCCACGCCTATTGTTCCCGCTATTGTCTGCGGTGGCGCTGGTTCCCGCCTCTGGCCGGCTTCACGCGAGTCCTTTCCCAAGCAGTTCATTGCGCTGTTGGGGGAGCAGTCAATGTTTCAGAAGACGTTGTCCCGGCTCGGTGGAGAACATTTCGAAGCACCGATCATCGTGACACATGAGGATTTCCGGTTTCTTGTCCAGAGCCAAATGTTGGCGATGGGTATACACGGCGACATCCTGCTCGAGCCGATGCGGCGCGACTCCGGCCCCGCGATCGCGGCGGCAGCGGCTTTCGTCGAAGCGCGCTATCCCGGCGCGACGATGATGGTGCTACCATCCGACCATCTCGTCACAGACACGCCCAGCTTCCAGCAAGCGGCCCTGCGTGGCACCGCTGCTGCAACAGAGGGACACATCGTCACCTTCGGCATGATCCCCGATCAGCCCGCCACTGGCTTTGGCTATATCCATCCGGGCGCCACGCTCTATGACGGCGTCCGGGGCGTCGAGCGTTTCGTCGAGAAGCCGGACGCCGAAACCGCTACCCGTTACATCAAAGATGGCTATCTCTGGAACAGCGGCATGTTCCTGTTTCGCGCCGACGCATTTCTCGCGGAACTTGGCGGATTCGAGCCCATGATGGTCGATGCCGCTAAAGCAGCGGTTGCGAAAGCCAACAAGGATATCGGGTTCGTCCGGTTGGACAGTGAGGCTTTTTCGCTGTCGCCCAAGAAGTCGATCGACTACGCGTTGATGGAGAAAACGCGGCTCGCTGTGGTGGTGCCCGCGTCATTCGGCTGGTCCGATGTCGGCAATTGGGCGAGCGTCTGGGAGGCCTCTCCCCAGGACCACGAGGGCAATGCCAGCAGCGGCGAGGTCGAGCTGCTCGACAGCAAGAACTGCTATGTCCAGACGCATGGTCCGCTGACCGTTCTGGTCGGCATGGAAGATGCCGTCGTCATAGTCGAGGACGACGCGGTCATGGTCGCCAATCGCGACAAGGCCGAACAGGTTAAGAAGGCCTTCGAGACGCTGAAAGGCCGCAACCACCGCAGCGTCGTCTCCTCGCTCCGGGTCTACCGCCCCTGGGGATATTACCAGACGCTGGATCTCGGGACGCGCTTCCAGGTCAAGCGCATTCTGGTCGATCCAGGCCAAAAACTGTCGCTGCAGAGCCACCACCATCGCGCCGAGCATTGGGTGGTGGTGCAGGGCACTGCGCTGGTGACGCGCGACAAGGACGAGATTCTGCTACGTGAGAACGAGTCGATCTACCTGCCACTGGGCTGCGTCCATCGATTGGTGAACCCCGGCAAAATCCCGTTGGAGATCATCGAGGTGCAGTCCGGTTCCTATCTCGGCGAGGACGACATCGTGCGCTATGAGGACATCTACGCGCGCGTCTGATCGGGCGCGAGCTGTGGTCATGGTCTTCGTAGCCGCCATGCACGGTCCTCGTAGCCGCCACCCAGGCGGCAATGTGCCAATTCCGTCATGCCCGGCGTGTATCTGGCTCGGTCTTTCGAGCTTGGAGTGATCGATGCGCCTTCTCATGGTTGGCTCGGGCTATGTCGGCCTGGTCTCGGGTGTCTGCTTCGCTGATTTCGGGCATGACGTCGTCTGCGTCGACAAGGACCCGGCCAAGATCGCGCGGCTGAAGGCCGGCGAGGTGCCGATCTTCGAGCCCGGCCTCGACGTCATGATGCAAGCCAATGCCAAGGCCGGCCGGCTCTCCTTCACCACCGACCTCGCTGATGCCGCACGCGAGGCCGACGCCATCTTCATCGCGGTCGGTACGCCGACCCGGCGCGGCGACGGCCATGCCGACCTGACCTATGTCTACGACGCGGCCCGCGAGATCGCCGGCGTCGCACCGGACGGGGCGGTCGTGGTGACGAAATCGACCGTGCCGGTCGGCACCGGCGACGAGGTCGAGCGGATCATCGCCGAGGTCCGGCCGGGCGCGAACATCAGCGTCGTCTCGAACCCGGAGTTCCTGCGCGAGGGCGCCGCGATCGACGATTTCAAGCGGCCCGACCGTATCGTCGTCGGCACCGACAGCGAGCATGCCCGCCGGGTCATGACCGAGATCTACCGGCCGCTCTTCATCAACCAGGGGCCGCTGCTCTTCGTCAGCCGACGCACCTCCGAGCTGATCAAATACGCCGCCAACGCTTTCCTCGCCATGAAGATCACTTTCATCAACGAGATGGCCGATCTCTGCGAGAAGGTCGGCGCCGAGGTCCAGGACGTCGCGCGCGGCATCGGCCTCGACAACCGCATCGGCTCGAAATTCCTCCATGCCGGCCCGGGCTATGGCGGCTCCTGCTTCCCGAAGGACACGCTCGCTCTGGTCAGGACGGCGCAGGAGGCCAAGGCCCCGACCCGGCTGATCGAGACCGTCGTCGAGGTCAACGACGCCCGCAAGAAGAAGATGGCGGAGAAGATCGTCGCGGCCTGTGGCGGCTCGGTCCAGGGCAAGCGCATCGCCGTGCTCGGCCTCGCCTTCAAGCCGAACACCGACGACATGCGCGACGCGCCCTCGCTCGCCATCATCCCGGCCCTGCAGGAGGCCGGCGCCGAGATCGTCGCCTATGATCCCGAGGGCATGGGCCCGGCCAAGCCGCTCCTGCCCGGCGTCGTCTTCGCCGAGGGCGCCTATGCCTGCATCGAGCAGGCCGATGCGCTGGTCATCATCACCGAGTGGAATGCCTTCCGCGCGCTCGACCTCAAGCGCGTCAAGGCGGCATTGAAGAACCCGGTCGTGGTCGACCTGCGCAACATCTATCGTCCCGCCGAGATGAAGGCGCTCGGCTTCGCCTATCACGGCATCGGTCGGAAGGGCTGAAGCGCCGGCCGCGCCCCAGAACAAAAAAGCCGGGGCGTCGCCGCCCCGGCTTTTTCATTCGCAATGGCTGGCTGTCGCGTCGCCTCAGGCCGCGGCGACGATCGGAGCGGCGTCCTTCTTCTCCCATTCCTCGCCCCAGATCATCACGGCGTGGCCAGGCGAGACCTCGCGGAACTGGCGTACCGGCGGGACGTAATCGGCCGGGCGCACCGGACTCTTGATCTCGTCGTTCGAGACCGGGCGCTTCTCGTGCCGGCGGGCCGGATCGGCGATCGGTACCGCCGCCAGCAGGCGCTTGGTGTAGGGGTGCTGCGGGTTCCCGAAGACGGCGACGCGCGGGCCGATCTCGACGATCTCGCCGAGATACATCACCGCGACGCGATGGCTGACGCGCTCGACCACCGCCATGTCGTGCGAGATGAAGAGATAGGCCAAGCCCATCCTGGCCTGCAGCTCCAGCATCAGGTTGATCACCTGCGCCTTGACGGAGACGTCGAGCGCCGAGACCGATTCGTCGGCGACGATCAGCCTGGGCTCGACCGCGAGCGCGCGGGCGATGCAGATGCGCTGGCGCTGGCCGCCCGAAAATTCATGCGGGAAGCGATTGGACATGTCGGGCTGCAGCCCGACCCGGCGCAGCAGCTCGGCGACCTTGTCGCGCGCCTGCGAGCGCGTCGCGAGCTTGTTGATGATCAGCGGCTCGGCGATCGCGGTGCCGACATTCATGCGCGGGTTCAGCGAGGCGAACGGGTCCTGGAAGATCATCTGCATGCGCTTGCGCTGCTCGCGCAGATCGGTCGCGCCGAGCTTCAGCACGTCGACGCCGTCGAGCAGGACCGAGCCCGCGATCGGCTCGATCAGCCGCATCACCGAGCGGCCCGTGGTCGACTTGCCGCAGCCGGACTCACCCACGACCGCGAGCGTCTCGCCGGCCTGCACCGAAAACGAGACGTTCTCGACCGCGTGGACGCGGCCCTTGACCTTGCCGAGGATGCCGGAGCGGATGTCGAAGCGCGTGGTCAGGCCGGAGACCTCGAGCACCGGCCGCTCGGCCGATTTGACGGTGTCGGAGGTCTCGGTCGGCACGTCGGATTCGCCGGTCGCACGGTCGACGACGGGGAAGCGCATCGGCCGGATCTTGCCCTCCATCGAGCCGAGCTTGGGCACGGCCGAGAGCAGCGAGCGGGTGTAGGGATGCTTCGGCGCGGCGAAGATCTGGCCGGTCTCGCCGGTCTCGACCGCCTCGCCATTGTACATCACCACCGTGCGGTCGGCGATTTCGGCGACGACGCCCATGTCGTGGGTGATGAAGAGGACAGACATGCCCTCCTCGTCCTGCAGCAGCTTGATCAGCTCCAGGATCTGCGCCTGGATCGTCACGTCGAGCGCGGTCGTCGGCTCGTCGGCGATCAGGAGCTTCGGCTTGCAGGCCAGCGCCATCGCGATCATCACGCGCTGGCGCATGCCGCCGGAGAAGCGGTGCGGATACTCGTTGAAGCGCGATTTCGCGGCGGGGATGCGGACCTTCTCGAGCAGGCGAACCGTCTCCGCCTCGGCCTGGCTGCGCGACAGCCCGCGATGCAGGATCAGCGCCTCGGCGATCTGGAAGCCGATCGTCAGCACCGGGTTGAGCGAGGTCATCGGCTCCTGGAAGATCATCGCGATCTCGTTGCCGCGGATATGGCGCATCTCGGCATCCGGCAGCGTCAACAATTCCTTGCCGGAGAGCTTGATCGAGCCCTCGATCTTGCTGTTGCCCTGCGGCGTCAGCCGCATGATCGAGAGCGCGGTCACGCTCTTGCCCGAACCGGATTCGCCGACGACCGCGACGGTCTCCTTCGGCGCGATGTCGAAGGAAACGCCCTTCACCACCGAGCGCCACTGGCCCTCGACGCGAAACGAGGTCACCAGGTTCGAGACCGAGAGGATCGGAGTGGCCATGTCGTGTCGTCCCGCTGCTTGGGGTGGGGTCAGATGACGCGGCGCGGATCGAGCGCGTCGCGCAAGCCGTCGCCGATGAAATTGATCGAGAGCACGGTCAGGAAGATCGCCGCTCCCGGGAACAGCGCCCAATGCGGCGCCGAATCGAGATGGTCCTTGGCGTCGAACAGCAGCCGGCCCCAGGTGGGGATGTCCGGCGGGAAGCCGAGGCCCAGGAAGGACAGGGTCGATTCGGCGATGATCGCCGAGGAGACCTCGATGGTCGAGGCCACGATCACCGGCCCGATCGCGTTGGGCAGGATGTGGACGACCATCTGGCGCCATTTGTTGGCGCCATGCGCGCGCGCCGCCTCGATGAACTCCTTCTCGCGCAGCGACAGGAACTGGGCGCGCACGAGCCGCGCCACCGGCATCCAGCGCAAGCCTCCGATGACGACGACGATCAGCACGAAGACGCCGCCCTCGACGCCGAAGGCCGCCTTCAACTGCTCGCGGAACAGATAGATGATCAACAGCAGCAGCGGCAGTTGCGGCAGCGACAGGAACAGGTCGGTGACCCACATCAGGATCGGATCGACGGTCTTGCGCGACATGCCGGCGAGCGCGCCGATCAGCACGCCGACGATGGTGGCGACGACCATCGCCGCGAGCCCGACCGCGAGCGAGATCCGCCCACCATAGATCATCCGCGCCAGCAGATCCTGGCCGAGATCGTCGGTGCCGAAGGGATGTGCGAGTGACGGCCGTTGGAGCTGCGCCGAGAAATCGATCTCGTTGATCGGGATCGGCCAGAGCCAGGGGCCGATGACCACGCCGAGGATCAGCAGGCCGAGCACGATCGTGCTCGCCATCGCCAGACGATGGCGCCGGAAGCGGCGCCAGGTCTCCTGCGCCGGCGAAACCGGCGTCGCACCCGCAGCCACGGACGTCGCCGGCTTAGCTGAAGGAGATGCGAGGGTCGAGCCAGCCATAAAGCACGTCCGCGATGAGATTGAAGATGATGACGAGGCAGGCGAAGACGAAGGTCACCGCCATGATCACGGGCGTGTCGTTGGCGAGGATGGCGTCGATCAGGAGCGAGCCGATGCCGGGGATCCGGAAGATCTGCTCGGTCACGATCGCGCCGCCGAAGACCGCCGGCATCTGCAGCGCGACCAGAGTCACGACCGGGATCAACGCGTTGCGGGTGATGTGGCGCAGCGTCACGCGCTTCTCGCTCAGGCCTTTGGCGCGGGCGGTGGTGACGTAATCGAGGCGGATCACGTCGAGCACGGCCGAGCGGACATAGCGGGTGTAGGACGCCGCCTGGAACAGACCGAGCACCGTGATCGGCATGATCGCCTGGCGGAACATCTCCCAGTACCAGCGCCAGCCGGTGGCCGCGAGGTCGGACCGGTAGACGAAGGGGAACCAGTCCAGGCTCACCGAGAAGATCAGGATCAGCAAGAGACCGGTGAAGAAGGTCGGCAGCGAGAAGCCGACGAAGGCCAGCGTGTTGGCGATCTGGTCGAAGATCGAATAGGGTTTCGTCGCCGCGTAGATGCCGACCGGCAGCGCGATGCACAGGGCCAGGATCTGCGAGGAGCCGACGATGAACATCGTCGTCGGCACGCGCTGCAGGATCAGCCTGTCGACATTGATGCGACTGGCGAAGGAGAAGCCCCAGTCGCCCTGCAGCATCGCGCCCAGCCAGCGCATGTAGCGCACCATGATCGGATCGTTCAGCCCGAAGCTGTTGCGGATCGCCTCGCGGACCTCCGGCGGCACGTTGGGATTGGTCGCCATTTCCGAGAATGGATCGCCCGGCGCGAGCGCCAGGACCGTGAACAGGATCAGGCTGATGCCGAGTAGGCTCGGCACTGCGATGATCAGCCGCCGCAGCAGATAGTTACCCATGGGTAGCGATCCCGCTACGGCGCCCTTCCAGGCTCGTCGACGTCACGTACGGTACCAGCCGCCGAGATTGTAGTTGTCGCTGTCCCAGCCGCTGAAGTCGGGGACGAGGCTGTTGGCGGCGGTGGCGACGCGGGTGCGCGCCAGGAGCGGCAGGATGACGTTGGCCTCGCAGACGATCTCGTCGATGCGGATCAGCATCGCCGCGCGCTTGGCCGGGTCGAGTTCCTTCTGCGCCGCCTTGTGCAGGTCGTCGACCTCCTTGCTCTGGAAGCGCGAGACGTTGCGACCCTGCCACTTGTTCTCCTTGTTGGCGATTTCGGCGGTGATGTACTGGTTCAGGAACCGCTCCGGATCGGGCTGCGGCTGCGTCGTCGTGTACATCTCCATGTCGACATAGAGCTTGGTGTAGGTGTCGGGGTTGGCGAAGTCCGACGAGAAGAACACGGAGGCCGTGACCGATTTGAGCTCGAGGTCGATGCCGGCGCGCTGGCAGGCCTGCTTGATGATCGCCTGGCACTTCTGGCGCGGGGCGTTGATCGAGGTCTGGTAGACGTATTTGAGCTTCTTGCCGTCCTTCTCGCGGATGCCGTCGGCGCCCTTCTTGTAGCCGGCCTCGTCGAGTATCTTGTTGGCCTTGTCGACGCTGAACTCGTATTTCAGCTTCTTCGACTTGAACATCGCCGGCACGTTGACGAAGCTCGCCGTCGCCACGCCGCCGCGGCCGTAGATGAACTTCTGGATCGACTCGCGGTCGATCAGCAGGTTGATCGCCTCGCGCACCTTCGGGTCCGACAGCGTCGGATGCTTGGTCTTGATGCTGGAGCGTTCGCCGTCGACCTCGGTCCACGGATCGGTCGTGTTGAGGATGATGAACTCGATGTTGCCCGAGGTCACCGCCAGCACCTTGCCGCGGCCGCCGGTCTCCATGCGCTTGAGGACCTCGTCCTCGACCTGCATGTTCCAGGCGTAGTCAAACTCGCCGGTCTGCAGCACGGCGCGCGCCGCCGAGACGGCGTCGCCGCCGCCCTTCATCTCGAAGGTGTCGAAATGCGGCTGGTTCTTGACGTGGTAGTCGACGAAGCGCTCGCCGGTGATGATGTCGCCGGGCTTGAAGTCGACGAACTTGTAGGGGCCGGTGCCGACCGGCTTCAGGTTGGCTGGCGCCTCGCGCGACTTGGCGCCCTTGAACTCGGCGAAGACATGCTTGGGGATGATCATGCCGGCGACGCCGCAGAACGGGTCGGCCCAGAACGGGGTCGGCGCGCCGTAATCGACCTTGACGGTGTAGTCGTCGACCTTGCTGACCTTGACGTCCTTGTAGGAGCCGATCGTGGTCGCCGCGGTGGCGGGGTCGGCGGCGTATTCCCAGTTGAAGACGACATCGTCGGCAGTGAACGGCTTGCCGTCATGCCACTTCACGCCCTGCTTCAGCTTCCAGGTCACGGTCGTGCCGTCGGGCGAGACGCCGCCATTGGCCTTGCTCGGGATCTCGGCCGCGAGCGAGGCGACGAGATTGCCGTCATTGTCCCAGCTCGCCAGCGGCTCGTAGAACACGCGCGAGCCGTCCTGGTCCTTGGTGCCGACGGCGAAATGCGGGTTGAGGAGTGTCGGCGCCTGCCACCAGAGCAGCTTCAGCGCGCCGCCACCGCCGGCCTTGGTCGGCTTGTATTCGGACTTGCCCTGCGCCATCGCGACGCCGTTCCAAGCGAGCATCTGCGTCGCGATCGGCGCCGTCAGGCCGACGGCGAGCATGGATTGGACGAAGGAGCGGCGCGAGACCTTGCCGTCCTTGACGCCATCGATCAGCTTTTGCAGCTCTTTGTCGTTCATCATCGCCTCCACAGGATCGCCACAACAGAGAACGCGGCGATGTCGTCGCCGCGTCGTTTTTCCCTCGTGCCTTCAGCAAGGCATGTGCCAAGGGGTCCGTCAACCGTGCAGTGCAGGGTAGATATGTCCGGACGGATGATCCGGACGAGGCTTCGGCCTGCCGAAAAGGCAGGGGTGCAAGCTCATCGATTCATTGCGGAATCATGACGGGTGCTTGGGAAATCATGCGCTCGCGCAACCGCTCGGTAGGGTTTCGCAGGTTCAGGCTTGCGCAATCTCGACGAAAAAACTGCTGAATTTTGCAGCAATCTTGATCGCTGTGGACGAACCGGAGGCCTCAGGCGGCCTCGCGCGCGGCGAGTGTGCGGATGACGGTGCTCAGCCCCGGCTCGTCGACGAGGTCGGCGGCGTCGAGCGCGGCGAACCAGCGGCATTGGCGCTGGTTCTGCTCGGCCCAACTCGGCAATTGCAGCTCGAAGGCGAGCAGGTAGACCTTCACCGTGCACAGCACGAAATGATCGGCCATGCGCTTCCAATAGGTGTAGCGGCCGGCCGGCTTGCGCTCGATCGTGCCGACGACGCCCGCCTCCTCATAGGCCTCGCGCGCGGCTGCATCGGCGTCCTTCAGCCCCTTGATCGGCCAGCCTTTGGGCACGATCCAGCGCCGTGTCGTCCGTGAGGTCACCAGCATGATCTCGAGGACGCCGTCGCCGGTTCGCCGCATCGGCATCGCCGCGATCTGGACGCGCGCCCGACCTGCGGCGCGTTTGGCCTTCTTCATCGTCCGTTGCGCTCTCCTCGGGATACGCATGGCTTGCGAATCGCCGCGCGGTCCCGGGAGTGTCCCGCATTCCCGGCCGCTTGGCGACCGGGCTTTCGCCTGGATATGACAGATTTGTGACAGACGCCCTCGCCCGCCCGCCGGCGCGCTGCTCAGGCGGCTGCGCCGGCCAGCGCGGCGGGTTCGGCACCAGCCTCGAAGCTGGCGATCGCCGGCGCGATCGCGCCGAGCGCCGCGGTCCGGGCGGCGAGCAGCCGCGTCAGCGGCGCGGCGAGGTCGCCCTCGGCGTCGACCGCCTGTTCAAGCGCCGCGGCCGCGGCCGAAAGCTGTGCAAAACCGAGCAGGCCGGCAGTCGAGATCATGACATGGGCATCGGCGCGCAGCGCGCCGGACGCGGCCGAGCGGAGCCGTCCCGGCAGGTCGTCGCGCAAGCGGATCAGCAGATCGGCGACCTTTCCGGCGCCGATCAGCGCCGCGAGTTCGTCCTGGCAGGCGGCGTCGAGCACCGGCAGGTCGCCATCGGCGCGTTCGGCGTCCGGGCTCTCCATGGCTGCGTCGCGCTGCGATGCGTCGACATCGGCCCAGCGCTCGATCATGGCGAGCAAAGCGTCGCGGTGGAACGGCTTGCCGAGATGGTCGTTCATGCCGGCCTGGCGATAGCTCTCGACCTGCTGCGAGAACACGTTCGCGGTCAGCGCGACCACCGGCACCTCGCGCCCGGCCCGGTCGAGCGCGCGGATGTGGCGCGTCGTCTCGAGCCCGTCCATGTCAGGCATCTGCACATCCATCAGGATGAGATCGTGACGCTCGTCGCGATAGGCCGCGATCGCGCTCGGCCCGTCGCTGGCGAAGCTGACGGCATGCCCCGCCGTCGCCAGCATCTGGCCGACGATCTCGAGGTTGATGCTGAGGTCGTCGACCAGCAGGATGCGGCGCGGCGTGGTCGGCGCGGCCGGGCGCTGGGCCCCGCCGGTCGCCGGCGCGGTTCCGGCGCCGGCATCGCTCATCGGCAAGGTGACGCGAAAGGTCGAACCCTCGCCGACGACGCTCTCGGCGCCGATCTCGCCGCCCATCAGGGTCACCAGCCGGCGCGAGATCGAGAGGCCGAGGCCGGTGCCGCCGAACTGCCGGCTGATCGAGCCGTCGACCTGGACGAAATCCTGGAACAGATGCGGCAGCCGGTCGGCGGCGATGCCGATCCCGGTGTCAGTGACCGAAAGCGCCATCCGGCCGGGCTCGGGCGCCGGGGCGACCGATAAGGTGACGGCGCCCGATGGCGTGAATTTGACCGCGTTGTTCAAGAGATTGAGCAGAATCTGGCGCAGCCTCGCCTCGTCCGCCAAGATCCGCGCGGGAATCGCGGGATCGACGATGCAGTCGAGCGTGATCCCCTTCGGCCCGGCCAGGCCCTGCGTCAGCGACAGGCAATCGGCGACGAGCCCGCGCAGGTCGAGCGGGCGCTCTTCCAGCTCGATCTTGCCGGCCTCGATCTTGGAGAGGTCGAGCACGTCGTTGATGATCGTCAGCAGTGCTTCGCCGGCCTTCTGGATCAGCTCGATCTGCCGGCGCAGTTCCGGGTCCTGGTCGCGGCGCTCGCGGGCGAGCGTCGCGAAACCGAGGATCGCGTTCAGCGGCGTGCGGATCTCGTGGCTCATCGAGGCGAGGAACTGGCTCTTGGCGACGCTCGCGCGCTCGGCCGCCTCCTTGGCCCGGCCGAGCTCCTCGGCATGGGCCTGGCGCGCCGACATGTCGCGCGCGACGACGAAGAGCCGCTCCGGCTCGCGATCGATCTCGTGGACCGGCGTGATGATGAACTCCCACCATTTCACCACGCCGCCCAATGTCGGGCACATCCGGGTGAAGCGGTCGGTCTGGCCGTCGCATACGCGCCGCAAGGCGAGTTCGACGCGGGCGCGATGCTCCTCCGGGAAGAATTCGGCGAAGGGCCGGCCGCGCACGGTCTCGAAATCGCCGATCTCGAACAGCTCCTGGCCAAGATCGCTGATGAAGGTGACGTTGCCGTCGAGATCGAGCAACTGGATGCAGTCCGGGCTCGAATTGATCAGCGAGTTGGCGAAGGCCATGCTGGCGTTCATGTCCTCGATCGCCTTGCGGCGCTCGGTGACGTCGCTGTAGGTGCGGACCGCGCCGCCATCGGGCAGGGGCGTGGTCCGAATCTCCAGCACCATGCCGTTGGGCCGCACACGCTCATAGCAGCTCGGCGTCTGCGCCAGCATCGGCCGGATGATCTGGCCTTGAGTCTCGACCGGGATGCCGGCGAATTCGCCCCGGGCCGTCTGGTAGGCGAAGACCTCCATCGAGCCGGGGCGGCGTGACATCAGCTCTTCGGGCAAATCCAGAAGCGTGAGCGCGCGCTGGTTGTAGACCTCGGTGCGCTGGTCCGGGCCGACCATGAGCAGGCCCTGATCCATATGGGCGAGCGTGACGTCGAGATGGCTGTCGGACCGGTCGCGCTCCCTCGCGACCCGGATCAGCAGCAGACCGAGGCCGAGCAGCAGCGTCGCGCACGAAGCGGAGACCATGAAGTCAGTCGAGAGTTCGGCCTGCCATCTGGCGAGGATATCCGTCACCGAACGCGAAACCACGACGACGAGCGGAGCGGCGTCGAGCTGGCGATAGCTGATCATCCGCTCGACGCCATCGATGTCGGAGCGGACCTGGAGACTGCCGCTGCGCCGCTCCGGCAACTGGCTTCCGAAGAGCCGACCCATGGCGATGTTCCGGCCGACCCGGTCGGGGTCATGGGGATGGCGCGCCAGAATGGTGCCGTCGTTGCGGAACAGCACCACGCTTCCATTCGCACCGGTGTCGAGCGAGGCGTAGAGCGCCTGCAGCGGCTCGAGCGAGACCAGCGCCATCACGACATGGCCCCCGCTGCCCTGGCGCGGGGGGATCGCGGTTCCCATCGGCAGCAGCCACTGGCCGCTGGCCTCGTCCAATACGGCTTTGCCGACTTCCAAATTCGGGCTCGACAGGCGGGTCGCGTTGGCGGCGAAGGCTTTCAGCGCGGTCTCGCCGAGGTCGCGCGAGCGCATGAAACGATAGACCGGCGTCGTGCTGCCCGGCTCGAAGACGGCGATGGCGCCGAGATGCGGCATGTCGCGGGCGAGATCGGCGAGCCAGGCGTCGAGTGCGCTCTGGCGCGCCTGATCCGCCGGGTCGGGGCCGAGCTGCTGGCTGGTGGTCTTCAGGGCGATCCTGACCGAATCGACCATCTGCGCCGCGTGCCGGTCGAGCACGGCGACGAGGGACTCGTTCGTCGCGACGGCCGTCTGCACGGCGCGCTGGCCCGAATGCCACAGCAGCCAGCCGGTCACCCCGAGCAGCGCGGCGCTGGCGAGGATGACGCCGGCGCAGACCGCGGGCACGAGGAGCTGGCGTCCGCCTCGCCTGAACGGCCCTGTCCTCATCCTCCGCCTTCCCCGGCGAAACGCTAAGGCTCGCCGCCGCTCATCCAAGCGACGACGCAACCACGATCATGGTTAACGAAGCGTCAAGCCGCCGAGCTTCGCTGCGGCGACAGGTTCGCGCGCAGCCGCTGCAGCGCCGCGCCGATCGCGACGCCGCCGGTCGGTGCAGTGCACTGCGCCGCCAGCTCCGCGAGCCCGAGCACACAGGCGCAGCCCGAGAGTTCGACCAGCCGCGTCTTGGCTTCGTCCGAAAGCACCGGCTCGCTGCACAACGGCTCGATCTGCGCCAGCAATTGCCCGGTCAGGCGCTCGACGGTCGCCGATCCCAGCGCGTTCGCCAGGGCATCACGCACCGCCGCATCGATCACGGCGGGCCGTGTCGGCTCGGCACGCTTGGCGAGGCAGGCGGCGACGGCCGCGCCCAGCGCCTCCGGCGAAAACGGCTTCGCCAGCAGCGCGGCGATGCCCCAGCCGCGCAACTGCGCCTCTTCCTGCGCCGAGAAGGCATTGGCCAGGACGAGCGCGGGCACGTCGGCCCGCGCCGTCCGGAAGCGGCGCAGGGAGTCGAGCGAAACCCGGCGCGCCTCCTCGCCGCTCGCGAGATCGAAGATGACGAGGTCGTGCCTGGCGTCGCGACAGGCGAAGAGGGCGGCCTCCCCGTCGCCGACACGGCAGACGCGATGGCCCTTCTGGGTCAGCAGGAGCGTCAGGAGCTGGCCGCTGGTCGCACCGTCGTCGATCAGCAGGATAGGGGCGGACTCGACGGCCTCGCCATCGGCGGCGAGCCGCGGCGCATCGGCCTCGGCCACCGCCGGCACGCTCAGCCGGACCTCGCCATCCTGCCGTGTCAGCGTTCCGCCCATCAGCCCCACGAGGCGCGCCAGCATGGTCAGGCGCAGATTGCGCAGCAGCGCGACCACGCCCCGCGGCTCGGCCTCGCCTTGAGCTTCGGCTTGGGCCAAGTGAAGCGTCAGCGCGCTCTTGTCCGCTTCGAAGCCGAGCCGCAGCGTCAGCGCGACCGGGTCTTGGCCGGCGCAGGCGTCGTCGAGCAAGGTCAGCACGGCCTGGCTCAACCGATGGGCGTCGCCGCGCAGCAGCCGCGGCAGCCCGTCGGCGATCCGGCAGGACACGCGCACGCTGCCCGGCGGCAGCGAATCCCGGATCATCGCGAGGGCGTTCTCGGCCATTTCGGCAGGATCGAAGGTCTCGGTCTCGACGATGCGCGGTGCGGCCGGGTTCAGCGCATCGGCGATCGTGCCGGCGACCAGCAGCATGGCGTCGAGCGATGCGAGCTGGTCGAGCAGGACCTGGCGCTGGCCGGCCGGCTCGATCATGCGCTGTTGCGCCGCGAGATCGCGCCGGAGCCGGTCGAGCGGGGTGCGCACGCCGCTCAGCAGCAACTGCCGGATTTCCGGAGCGATCTGCTCCTGCGGCATCGGCGCGGCGGGTATCACCGGCGCCGCGACGGCAGCAGGCAGGGTCGCTTCGGGCGCCGGTTCCGGCGTCGGCTCGCAAGCGGGCTGCGGGGTCGGCAGCGTGACGACGACCATGGGCGCTGCCTCGGCGCCGAGCGTCGCGGCCAGCGCCTTCCACGACGCCGGGTCGTCGACCCTAAACAGGCTGTCGCAGATGTCGGTATGGTCGGCGCTGAGCCCGACGATCGGCAGCGGCTTGCCCTGGGAACGCTTGGCGATCCGCAGCGCCTCGTTGATGCCGTGCCGCTCCAGCAACACGATGCAATGCGCCTCGGCGGGTTCGACCAGCTCGAAGCACAGCGTCAGCGCCGCCGCCTGCTCGGCTGTGGGCGGCGGGCAGGCGAGGGCTTTCGGCGAGGCTGCAAGGCCGTGGCTGCGCCAGAGCGCCGCAGCGATGCGGCGCGGGTCGGCCGGCTCGGCCTCCCCCGGAGCGTCCGGCCCGGCCGTCTCGCACAACCGCTCGATCGTCGAGAACAGCTCCGCCGGCTTGATCGGCTTCGGCAGGATGGCGCGGAAGACCGCATCGGAACCGCGCCGCGCCGCAAGGCCGTTGCGATCGGCAGTGAGGCCGATCAGGACGGGGCCGGCATCGCCCGGATGCTGCTCGCGCAGCAGCCGACCGAGCGCGTAGCCGTCCATCTCCGGCAGGTGGTAGTCGACCAGCGCGACCTCGTAGCGGACCGCCCGCGCCCGGTCGAGCGCGGCGAATCCGTCCATCGCGACGTCGACCTCGTAGCCCTGGCCGCGCAGCAGCGAGGTGATGATGTCCTGCGACAACGGCTCGTCTTCGATCAGGAGGATGCGGCGGCTCATCTCATGGCCTCTTGGTTCGCGATGGCGGAAAAGCGTGGGTCGGTCGGATCAATCGGGGCTCGGCACCGTGCCGCGCTGGACCGCGGCCTCGCGCAGGACGGGGCGTGGCGCCTGGCCTGCGCGCGCGGTCGGGCCGCGATAGGCCTCGGCCGGCAGGCTCTGGTCGAGCGAGACAAGAGTGCCGTCGGTGCCCGTAGGGATGCGCGGGCCGGCGGGCACATCGGCGAGATAACGCCGGCCGCCCGGCGCGATGGTCGAGGTCGCAAGATTCGCGGGGGCAGGCCGCGCGATCGCGGCCACTGGCTGCTGCGGCCTGGCCTTAGGCTGCGTGGTTGCCTTGGCGACGGAACGCTTGCGAGCAGTCCTGGCCGCCGCCGGCCGGATCGGCTCGGACGCGGCGACGAGATCCGGTTGGACCCCGATCGCGATCTGGTCCAGCGCCGCGGCGATCTCGTCGAGCGACTGCGCCTTGCGGCAGATCCGAGCCCGCCAGGACGCCGCTCCGCCGAGCGATTCCATGACGTGGCGGTCGTCGCGCTCGAGCCATTGCCAGGCATAGACGCAGCGCTGCCCGTCCGTGCCCGCCGAGACCGCGAGGCCGTAGGGGCCATGGGCGTTGCGGCGCGGCTGCGGCACGATCCGGAGCGTCCGGCCAGGGAAAGCCGAAGCGATCTCGGCCCTGATCCCCGCCTCGCTCGGCTTGCCCGGATAGAGGCCGGGCTGCGCCGCCTCGCCATGGACGGCGAGGCTCAGCAGGTTGCGCCCGGCGCCGCCGCGCGCCGGAAGCTCGATCTCCTGGAGCAGGCCTTGCGCCTGCAGGCGTTCGCGCAGCGAGACCGGCCGCTCTCTGCCGTCAGGCAGCCGCAACAGCGCGGCTTCCGGCTGGAGCGCGCTCCAGCTCGCGACGGCCGGCGCGCCGGCGAGCACCTCCAGCGAGGGATCGGCAGCGACGCTGCGCGATTGCGAGCAGCCTGCGAGCGCGACGGCCGCCCATGCCGTGAAGGCGAGCGGCGCGAAGCGGAGCGAGGTATGGGGGATAGAGCGGGTCATGTCCTGGTCTCGTCAGCGCCGGAAGCGGTTGGCGGCGGCTTCGATCGGCAGGGTTTCGCGCTCGGGCACGCCGGACGCCGCCCCTTGCGACTGCGTCGCGGTCTCGGCCCAGAGCGTGCCGCGCGCCGGCGGGCGTTCGCCGGCGGCGATGTCGCCCGGCCCAGCCTGCCCGTTCCAGCCCGGCAACAGGGCGAAGCCGAGCGGCTCATAGGGCATCGCGGTGACGCCGCCGACACGGCGCGCGACCAGCGGTCGGGCCTCCGCCGCACGCGGCCGCAGCGGCTCGGCGCTGCGCGCGATCTCGGGAAAGCGCAGCGGGTTCTCCGGCGAGACCGCGGCCGGGAAGCCGGCACGCCTCATCGTCAGCGTGGCATCCGGGGCCGTGTTCGTCGCCGGTTGCGGGACGCGCAGCGCGGTCGCGAGGTTTTGCCGCCCGCCATCGAAAGCGGCCGTGCGTGCGGCGACTTGCGCATCGCAAGGCCCGGGCAGTTCGTTGCGATCCGGCAGGGCGAGCGCCACCACCTTGGGGAAGAGTCCGTCATAGCGGTTGACGAGTTCCGAGAACTCCTTGCTGCGCTTCAGCCGCTGCAAGCTGAGCGCCTGGCCGTAGACCGTCGCCTCCTTCGGCAGCCAGGCGCTGGCGCGCCGGAACCAGTCGAGCGCGGTCTCGAACTGGCAGGCGTTATAGGCATACCAGCCGAGCGCCTGCGCGCCCTCGCCGGAACGCGTGTCGAGCGTGACGCGGGCATAGCGCGACAGCCGCTCGGGCTCGATCGCCGGCGGGTTCGGTTGCGTCAGATCGCCCTCGAGCACGTCGATGAACAGGATCGCGTTGTTCACCAGAGGCTCGCGCCAGGCGAAGGCGACCTCCTCGGCCTCGCGGCGCTTGCCGAGCCGGAGCAAAGTGTGGGCGAGGCCATGCGCCACCATGGCGTCGCCGCCGCGCGCGATGGCGAGCTTGAACCAGCCGAGCGCATCCGCCGGCCGGTTCTGCTTCAGCGCCAGCCAGGCGATCAGCCCGGCCTCGTCGGCGTTGTCGGAACCGCGCGCCTGCGCCTCGAAGGCCGCCATCTCGGCCGGGTCGAGCGCGGTCTTGCGCTCGTCGTGCAGGATCGCGCTGATCCGCCCGCGCGTGACGTCGAGCGAGAGCGCCGCGAATTCCGGCGCGCCCGAGGCATCGGTCTTGCCCATCGCCAGCAGCAGCTCGACATCGGCCATCGGCAAGAGCCCGATCGCCTTCTGGATCGTGGCGCTGCGCTCCTTCGGGTCGCTGCGCCGGGTCAGGATCGCGCCGTAGAGCGCGAAGGCCTCGGGCTGGCGGTCGCTGCGGGCGAGGCCCTCGGCCACGGCCCAGGCGAGCTCGACGTCGTCGACGTCGCCGCCCTTGCCGAAATCGCCGGCGAGGTCGGCGACGGTCAGCCATTGCGCGCTGCCGGCCTTGGCGAGCACGGATTTGCGCAGCTCCTTGCGGCGGAGCTTTCGCGCGAGGTCGTCGGAGGGCCGCCAGCCCGGCTCGCTCCGCCTGCGCTCGGCGATGGCGCGCTTCAGCCCCTCGATGTCGTCGGCCGAGAACAGCGCCCAGAGCGGCTTCTCGTCGGCCTGGCCCGGCCGCGCCGTCCAGATGTCCTCCGGCATCGTCCAGCCGGGATGCTGGGCGGCCAGGCGCTGCGCCTCCTTCTCGACGCGCTTGAGCTGGCCCTGCGCCGCATAGAAGCGCAGCGCCGTCTCGTCGGCGGCGCGCTGCTGCGCGGCCGCGCCGAGCGTCAGCGCGAGCAGGGCGACGCCGGCCAGCGCCAGCGGATGGGTCAATCCTGCAGGCATGACGGATACCTCATCCGCGCCGCGGTCAGCGCCAGCAGCGTCAGCGTCGCCGGATAGTAGTTCTCGCCGGCCTGGGCCGCGCGCAGCGCGCGCGGCAGCGCCGTGCCCTTGGTGGCGCAGGCCGAAAGCGCCGTCAGCGCGCCATAGCCGCGCTCCTCCAGCCAGAGCGCCGGCTTTCCCTGCGCCAGCTCGATCAGCGGCAGGCCGCGGCGCTCGGTCCGGCTCCAGGCGGCGAGGAAGCTCTCGTGATGCCGCGGCTGGTCGAAACCAGCCCAGGCCAGATAGAGCGGGATGCGGATCGCGTTGTAGGAGAACTGCAGCGGAAAGCCCTCGGCCGGCTGCGGCTCGCCGGTCTTGAGCGAGACCCAGTCGCTCGGCAGCCTGGCCGGGCCGAAACGGGCCTTCTCGATCAGACCGAGGCCCGCGCGCGACAATCCGGCCCAGTCGAATTCAGGCGCGACCAGCGGCAGCCGGGCGAAGGCCGGGAAGACGTAGTAGGACAGGTTGAGCACCGGCCCGTCGCTGCGGTCCTCGGCCGAAAAGCCCGCCATGCCCGGCAGCAGAAGCGAGCCATTGGCGGTCTTGAGCAGGATCAGCTTGCGGCCGATCTCGACCGCGATCCGCCGGCCCGCCACCCGGTAGGAGATGTCGCCCCAGGCCTCGGCCGCCTCGGTCAGCGCCCAGGCGATCAGCAGGTCGCCATCGGTCGCGTTGTTCATGTCGGCGACGGCCGGGCGCTTGTCCGGCTCCCAGCGCCAGGCCGCCAGCTCGTCGCCGCGCACGAAGAGGTTGGCCCGCGTCCAGCCCCAGAGCGCTTCGAAGCCGGCACGGTCGTCGGCCGCGACCGCGAGCAGCATGCCGTAGCCCTGGCCCTCGCTATGGCTGATCTGGCCGTTGGCGGTGTCGACGACGCGGCCGCTCTCGGTGACGAAGCGGCTCTTGTAGCTGCGCCAAAGCTCCTTGTTGGGCAGCATGCCATGCAGCGCGACCGTGTCGCGCCGGCTGTCCGAGGCATGGCCGCGGGTCAGGGGCGCCGCAGCCAGGATCAGCAGGCCCAAAGCTAAGGCGAGCGCGCGCCGGACGGCGATCGATCTCGTCGCGATCATTCCTGCCTCCGGCCGGTGTTGAGGACGAGGATGAGCGTCGCAGCCGCCAGACAGAGCACCAGCGCCAGCGCGATGCCGACATAGGCGAGCGGGTTGAGCGAGAGCCAGCCGGCGGCGACGAGCCGGAGATTGGGCAGGCTGAAGCCTTGCGTCGCGACCAGCCGCTGGCGCTCGCCGGCCGGTACGAAGCGCAGGCTCTCGTCGGCGCCGAGCGCGCTGATCCGGCCGCTGAGCCCGCTCCAGATCGCCGGATGGGTCAGGCATTCGACGCCGGCCTGCAGGGCGCCGGAATCAGCCGCCGTGACCAGCGTCCAGAGATGGCGCGCCCTGGCGGAAGGAAAGTCCTGGCCGATCAGCAGCGTCGCGCCCGCGGTCACGATCTCGGCCTCGCTACCTGCATTGGGCGCGTCCGGCGTCTGCCAGAGCGGCAGCGCCGGCAGGCTTTTTCGCAGGCCGAGCAGGCTGAAGTCGCCGGCGACGGCCTCCGGCTTCGCTACACCGGCGGGGGCGAGGCGGGCCGGCGGCAGGGCGCAGCGCTTGGCCAGCGCCTCGGCATCGGAGGGCGGAATGCGCCGCTCGCTCTGCGCATCCTGCCAGGCGGCGCGGATGCGCTCGGGATCGAGCCCGGCCGCCTTGATCCAGATCGGATCGAGAACCGGCGCCGGCGCCACCACGAGGACCTCGCCGGCATCCGACATCGGCGGCGTCATCGCGAAGGCGAAATCGATCGGCCGGCCGGCGGCGATGGCGAGGCGGGCGGCGAGCGTCGCGGCCGCCGCCATCCCGGCCCGGTCCGGCGCCGGGACGAACAGGATCGGCTTCGCCCCGTCGCGTGCGAAGGGGTGGCCGCCGGCGGCGAGCAAGGCGAGTTCGGGCGCGCGGCCGATCCGCGCCAGCCGCGGCAGCACCAATTCGCTGCGATCGAGCAACTGCAGCCGGGTCTCGCTGGAGACGGCGGAGGCGCAAGCCTCGTCAGCGGCCTTCGGCAGTTGCGCGAGCACCTCGATGCGGTTCTGGCCGGGCTGCATCAGGCTGAGCGGCAGGAAGATCTGGTTGCGCTCGAGCGAGACGCCGGCGCCCTGCGCCAGCATCTGCGTCGCGGCATTGCGGCCGTTGACCTCGACCAGCAGATTGGCATCACGGGCGAGTTCGCCGCCGGCGCTGCCGGCGAGGCTCAACGTCATCCGGTCATAATCGGCCGGCAGGAAATCCAGCGGCAGCGCCACGTCGAGCCGCAGCCGCATCAGCCGGCCGGTGAATTCGGTCTCGGTGAAGCCGGTCTGGGCGAAGGCGATGCGCTCGGACGCGCCGCTCGCGGGAAAGCCCGGCAGTGTCGCCAGCGCCTTGAGGCCGGCCGGAGAGCCGATGGGGGTAGCACCGGCACGATCGCCGTCCCAGCGCTTGAGCGCCTCGTCGATCTCGGCCGGCGTCGTGCCGGTGACGACGAAGGTCGCGGCCCGCTCGGGCCTCGCCGGGAGGAAGCCGTAGCGCGGGCCGGTCACCGGCCCGAGATCGGCGAGGTCGGGCCGCGCACGCAATTCGTCGCCCGTGCCGATCGCGAGTTCGAGACCGGGCTCGGCGCTGGCGACGGCGACGAACGCGATCGCGGGGCGCTGCATCCGCGCGGCGAGGGTCGCGATCTGCGCCGCCCTGATCGCGCGGCCGGCGCTGTCGGGCGTCAATCTGCCCGCGAGCAGGATGCGCAGCGGCGTCGCGCCGTCGCCACGCGGCGCGATCGCGGCGATGTCGGCCGGCGTCTCCGGCGCGATCTGCGAGCCGGTGGCGGCGAAGACGAGGCCGCTGCGGGCCGGATCGAGCGCGGTCCAGAGTTCGTAGGTCGCGGCCGGCGAGCAGTCGACACGGTGGCGCTGCTCGATCGTGAGCTTGACCGCGTTGAAGCCGGCGACCAAGAGGCCGGCGGGAATGTCGAAGACACGCGTCGCGACCGAGTCCGGCGGTGCGAGCCCGCTCTGGCCGATCGTCCTGCCGTTGACCGCCAGCGTCAGCCGCGAACCTTCGGGCAGGACCGAGATCGCCGAGAGGAAGGCGAGCTGGAACTTTGCCGGCTGGCGAGCCTGCGCCGCGGTCAGATAGACCGGCCACTGGTTTTCCGCCCATTCGCCGGCGAAGCGGAAGCCGCGCAGCGTCGCCGGCAGACGGCGCAAGCCCTCATCGGCCGGTCGCTCGGCGCGTGGCGGCGCGACGACGACGCTGGCCGGCGCGAGCTGAGGCGCGGCTTGCGGCTGTTCGCCGCGTGGCTCGGTCGGCAATGTGAAGCTGCGCACCGGGCCGATGCCGACGAAGCTCTGCGCGCGCACGGCGACGCCGGCGAGCAGCGCCGCGCCGGCAAGGCCGCTGGCCAGGGCATATCCGAGCCGCATGGCGTCAGGCCGCTCCCGCCAGAAGCGGCCGGCGCGTCACGGGCTCCGGCTGCGCTCCCGACAGCGCGGCGATGGTCGCGCTCCAGCTCGCCTGGTCGAGGCGCGCCGGCGTCGATTCGGGCAGGCGCAGCGGCGCGGCCAGCGCCGGGATCGCGCCAGCGAAGGCTGCCGGGTCGAAGGCCGGCACAGGCATCGGCAGGTCGGCCTCGGCCGCGACGGTCGCCTGCGTCGCGGCGGGGCGCTTGCGGAAGGCGTAGGCCACGGCTCGGAACGGCTCGGTCACACCCCAGAGCGCGAAGCGGGCGCTGCCGCGCACCAGCCCGATCGGCTTGCGGCGACCTTCCAGGAAGCGCTGGATCGCGCCGGCATCGCCATACATCAGCTCGGCCACGGCCGGATAATCGGCTGTCGCCAGCGCGGCGAAGGCGAGGCCGCGGCGCGCGCTCTCGCCGACCTGGGCGACGCGCACGAATTCGACCGCGACCGGGGCGCGCTCGGGATTGCCGGGCAGCGGCTCGATCGCGAGAAGGCCCGTGGTGACGTCTGTCTCGAAGCTCAGGCCCTTCGGCATCGCCGCGATCGCGACGGCGCAGCCACCGGCCGAGACGTTCTCGATCGCGACCGGAATGATCTGGCCGGCGACGATCAGCCGGCCCTGCCTGGCGATGGCGAGGCGCGGATGCCGGTCGGCCTGCTTGCGTTCGGCGACGGCACCGAGCGCGACGCCGGCGATCAGCAGGTTGAAGCCGGTCCACAGACCCACGACCAGCATCAGCGCGGTGACGCCGGGCTCGAACAGATAGCGGAACACGGCGGTGCCGACGCCGAGCGCCAGCAGGCCGAAGATCGCGAAGAACGGCCAGGCCAGCTCGGAGAGATGGTCGTTCTCGAGCGAGAGCCCCTTGGCGGTGACGTTGAAGGTCGGCTTGCGCGGCGAGGCGACGACGGAGACGATGGCGCGCGCCAGGAAGACGCCCTGGACGTATTCGTAGAGTTCCGACATCCACGGCCAGCGGACATGGCCGTAGAGATGGCTCTGCATCAGCATGTTCACCGCGACATAGGACAGCGTGTAGGCGATCGTCTCGTCGACGCTGGAGACGAAAATCTTCACGTCGAAGAAGATGTGCAGCAGCGGCGCGACCATGAAGACCAACCGCGGCACCGGGAAGAACCAAAAGGTCATGCTGGAGAGGTAGGCGATGCGCTGGATCGGCTTCAGGCCTTTGCGCAAAGCCGGGTTCTTCAGCATCAGGATCTGGAACATGCCCTGGCACCAGCGCGAGCGCTGGCCGATGAAGCTCGCGAAGGTCTCGGGCTGGAGGCCTGCGATCAGCGGCTTGTCGACATAGAGCGAGGTCCAGCCCTGAGCGTGCAGCTCGAAGGCGGTCTCGCAATCCTCGGTGATGGTGATGCCGGAGAAGCCGCCCGTCGTCTGGAGCGCGGCGCGTCGCAGCAGTGCCGCCGAGCCGCAGAAGAACGAGCCGTTCCACTTGTCGAGACCGCGCTGGGTGACGCCATAGAACATCTCGTTCTCCGACGGCATGCGCTCGAAGGTCCTGAGGTTCTTCTCGATCGGGTCCGGGTTCAGGAAGATGTGCGGCGTCTGCACCAGGAAGAGCTTCGGATCGCGGGCGAAATGGCCGACGGTCTCGCGCAGGAACTGCCGGAACGGCGCGTGGTCGGCGTCGAACACGACGACGATCTCGGCCTTGGAATGGGCCAGCCCGTTGTTGAGGTTGCCGGCCTTGGCGTGCTCGTTCTTGGTGCGCGTCAGGTAGACCGCGCCGAGTTCGCGGCAGAGCGCCTGCAGCGAGACGCGGCGGCGCTTCGCGGCAGCTGCCTTGGTTTCGTTCGCATCGTCGCACTTCTGGTCGGTGCCGCCGTCGTCGAGCAGCCAGACCGTCAGCTTGTCGGCGGGATAATCCATCGCCTTGGCGGCCGCGACCGTCATGGCGAGGATCTCCTCGTCCTCGTTGTAGCTGGGGATGAAGACGTCGACCGTGGGAAGGCCGGCATCGTCCTCGCGCGGCAGGGGCTTCCGGCGCAGCGGGTCGGCGTTGATGATCAGGCTGATCGCGAGCACGAAGGCGCAGAACAGCTCGGCTCCGAGCAGCACGATGCCGAAGCCGAAGCCGACAGGATCGGCGAGCGGCGGCAAGGTCGAGGTGACGCGCCAGTAGAGATAGCGCAGCAGCACGGCCGAGCCGAGCGCCAGGAACAGATAGCGCGACCAAGAGGCGCGCGGCAGCCGGCCGATCGCGATCAGCCCGGCGACGACGGCCAGGCTGAGCGCAGCCTGGGCGGTGACGCTGACCGGCTGCGTCACCAGCGCGAACATGCAAAGCCCGCAGGCGAGCCAGGCCGCCCAGCGCAGGCTGGAGGCCAGGCGCTCACGGCGCGGTGTCGCGATGGCGGCGATGGAGAGGGTCGCGTCGTTCATCAGAACTGCGCCCTCAGATCGACCGAGCCATAGGCGCCGCCCTTCTGCTCGCGGTCGAACTGGTAGCCGGCCGAGAGCGAGGCCTGGATCGGCCCGAGCTGCAGCCCGGTCAGATGGGCGCCGACGCGCCACTGGTTGTAGAAGTCGTTGCCGAGGAAGGCTGCCTCCGGCCCGATATAGACCCCGTCCCCGATGCGGTAACCGGCCCGGAAGCGGGTGAAATAGGCCTTGTCGTTGCTGGTGAACGAGCCATAGGCCGAGACCATCGTCTTCTCGGTCGGCCGGGCATAGAAATCGACCGCCGTCTTCAGGCCGTAGCTCGTGCCGACCACCGGATTGGCGGGGTCGGAGATCGAGAGCGAGGTGTTGCGGACGGCGAGGCCGACATAGCCGGCGAGCTTCGCCTCGCGCCAGATCCATTCGTAGCCGAGCAGCGCCGCGCCCTCGACCTGTTCGCCGGTGACCCTGGCGCCGGCATCGGTGCGGTATTGATAGGTGCCGGCCATCGCCTCGACCTTGGCCCTGACGCCGCTCTCCTTCAGCGAGTCGTTGATCGCGGCGGTGCCGCCGACATTGGCGAAGACCGAGTTGTTGGTGGTCACGGTGGTCGAGGCGTCGAGACTGACGATCCAGTCCTCGCTCGCCTTCGACGACGGCGCTCCGGTGTACCAGTCGGCCGCTCGCGCCGGGCCGGCGACGGCAAGCGACAACCCTGCCATCAGCAGGGCCGCTCCACCCGTAGGACGATCAAGACGCAACATCGCCACAACCCCAACCCGTTACGCGCCGGTCGCTTCGGCCCTCTCGCGGGGCTCCGGTCGCGGTCGAAATTCCGGCTGGCGCTGTAAACAAAGGCTTTCCCGGAAAGGTCGAGTTCGCCGGCTTGCCGGCCTAGGCCGTTCGGGAGAGGCGGCCGTGCATCGCGGCTGCGCTCGTACAGTGATCCTCGGGCGATCGCTGCTGCGGCTCTTCCGAAAACCCGCCGATCTGCCGCAAATCGGCCCTGCCTGCCTATCGCGTCGGCATGTCGGCGAAACGCCTGGAAACATCGCCCGCGAAACCTCGGTCGATCGGCCTAGTCCGCATGCGCTGCCCACGCGCCGCCCCGGCCGCGCGAGCGCCGCGGCCGGGCTCTTGCCTTTCCGGGCCTTGCCGTGCTTCTGCCGTTAGCGTTAACCCATTGTGAAGCTGCGCGGCGCTTTTTGCTGCCGACGGCTGGTGCCGCATCGAGATCGAGCCCGCCATTGCCATGGTCCAGCCATCCGCCTGCGCCCTGATCGCCGACGACGATGCGTTCTTCCGCATCGCGCTCGGCGCCTTGCTGACGCGCCAGCTCGGCTTCACGACGATCCTGGAAGCGGGCTCGCTCGACGATGCCTTGGATCTGCTCGGCACCAGGCCGGAAATCTCGCTCGCTTTGTTCGACCTCTCGATGCCGGGGATGAAGCAGGCCGCGAGCCTCGCCGCCGTGCGCGAATGCGCCGAACACGTCACGCTCGCCGTGGTCTCCGGATCGTCGGCGCGGCACGACATCCTGGCCGCGCTCGGTGCCGGCGTGCATGGCTACATCCCCAAGGCGCTCGGGCCGGCCGAGCTGGTCAAGGCGCTGGAGACGGTGCTGGCGGGCCAGATCTTCGTGCCGCCGGTGCTGGCCCAGGCCGGAACGGTCGAGACGATATCGCCGCCGGCCTCGCCCGACCGGGCGCAGGATGCGCTGGTGCGTCTGACCCAACGCCAGCGCGAAGTGCTGCAGGCGCTCGTCGCCGGCCGCTCCAACAAGGAGATCGCCCGCCAGCTCGGCCTCGGCGAGGGCACGGTCAAGATCCATGTCGCGGCGCTGTTGCGCACATTGCAACTGCCCAACCGCGCCGCGGCCGCTGCGTTCGGCGCGAGGCTGCCCGAACTCAACTGAGCCTCAGGCCGGCGCCTCCCGGCGCGTCAGCCGCAGCAACACGAAGCCGGCGAGGCCCGAGAGCAGCGAGCCTGCGAGCACGCCGATCTTGGTCTGGTCCTGCAGGGCAGCGGAGTCCGGGAAGGCGAGCAGGCCGATGAACAGGCTCATCGTGAAGCCGATGCCGCAGAGCAGCGCGATCCCGTAGAACTGCCCCCAGCCCGCTTGCGCCGGCAGGTCGGCGAGCCCGGTCCTGATCGCGGCCCAGCCGAAGCCGACGACGCCGAGCTGCTTGCCGAGGAAGAGCCCAAGCATGATGCCGAGCGGCACAGGTGCGGCCAGCGCCGAGAAGCCGATCCCGGCGAAGGAGACGCCGGCATTGGCGAAGCCGAAGATCGGGATGATCGCGAAGGCGACGTAAGGGTGCAGTCCGTGCTCCAGGACATGGAGCGGCGACTTGGTATCGTCGGGCGCGGCGGGCGAAGCCCTGAGCGGGATCGTCAGCGCCAGCGCGACGCCTGCGAGCGTGGCGTGGACGCCCGATTTCAGCACGAAGACCCAAAGCAACAGGCCGAGGGCGAGATAGGGGGCGAGCCGCGTCACGCCGGCCCGGTTCAGCGCCGCGAGCACGGCGAGCGTCGCGAAGGCGAGGCCGAGCATCAGGACGGAGATGTCGCTGGTGTAGAACAGCGCGATGATCACGACCGCGCCGAGATCGTCGAGGATCGCGAGCGCCGTCAGGAACACCTTCAGCGAGCCCGGCACGCGCGGCCCGAGCAGCGACAGCACGCCGAGCGCGAAGGCGATGTCGGTCGCGGCGGGGATCGCCCAGCCGCGCAGGGTCTCCGGCGAGCCGGCATTGCAGGCGATGTAGATGGCGGCCGGCGCGACCATGCCGCCCAGCGCCGCGATCCCCGGCAGCGCCCGGCGCGACCAGGTCGAGAGCTGCCCGTCGAGGAATTCGCGTTTGATCTCGAGCCCGACGAGCAGGAAGAACACCGCCATCAGCGCGTCGTTGATCCAGTGCAGGACCGACAGGCCGAGGACATAGCTCTTGAGCACGCCGAAATAGAGCCCGCTCACCGGGGAATTCGCCACGACGAGCGCCAGCGCCGCAACGACCATCAGGACGATGCCGCCGGCCGCCTCGCTGTGCAGGAAGGCGCGCAGCGCCGAACGGGGCCTGGTATCGGATTTGATCGTCATCGGTATCCGTTCGCGTTGCGACCGGACCGTAACCGATACCGCCGCCGCCTCAACCCTTGATCGGCTCGACGCCGCACCACTCCGCCACGAAGAGCGCCATCGCGCCGGTGATGCGCTTGACCGAGGCGAGGCTGACGCGCTCGTCGAAGGCATGGATGTTCTCGCCCATCGGCCCGTAGCACAGCGCCGGAATCCTGTCGTAGAGCGCATGCACGCGGGCATCGAGATAGGCCGCCGTCATGAAGCTCCTGAGCGGTTTGCCGAGCGCCGCCTGATGCGCCCGGCCGAGCACGGCCTCGGCCTCGCTGCCGGGCTCCAGCACATAGCCCTCGGCCCAGAACCCGTTGAAGACGACCTTGGGCGGGTTGTTGGCGAGGAAGCTGTCGGCGCGCGAGGCCGTACGGATGCAATCCTCGATCCGGTTCGCGATTTCCTGCGCGCTGACGCCCGGATACAAGCCGACGCGGCAATCGACCTTGCACCAGCACGGCACCGAGGAGGCCCAGTCACCGCCCTCGATCTTGCCGATGTTGAGGTTGATCGGATGGGCCTCGTTCTCGAAATGCTCGCGGCCGACCTTCTCGGCGTTGAACTCTTCCTCCAGCACCCGCAGCGCTGCGATGACGCGGTAGGCGGCGTCGATCGCATTGGCGCCGGCGCCCATCTCGCGGACATGCACCGGCACGCCGCGCACCTCGAACTGGAACCAGATCACCCCGGCATTGGCCCGCGCCAGCATCTCGTATTCGGGCTCGGGGATCAGCGCCGCCTGCGCGCGATAGCCGCGCAGATGCGTCATCAGCGCGCCGTTGCCGGTCGATTCCTCCTCGACCACGGATTTGACATAGACCGTCGCCGCCGGCTGCAGGCCGATCCGCCGGAGCGCGTCGAGGCAGGCGAAATTGGCCCCCGCGCCGGCCTTCATGTCGGCCCCGCCGCGGCCATAGAGCCAATCGCCCTCGATCACCGGATCGAATGGCGCATGCGTCCACTGGTCGACGGGCCCGGTCGGCACCACGTCGACATGCGCCTGCAGGATCAGCGAGCGGCCGGCCTCAGTGCGCGGATGATGGATGCCGACGACGATCGGCGCGTCGGAATGGAACTCGGAGAACGGCCCGCCGCCGGGATGGGCCTTGATCGCGGCCTCGTCCATCTTGAAGCGGTCCATGGTGAAGCCGCGCTCCCTGAGCGCCCGGAAGACGAAATCCTGGCAGGCATGCTCCTGCCCGCGCAGCGACGGGAATCGGATCAGCTCCTGGGTGAAGGCGGTCTGCTCGGCGAAGCCGGCCTCGACGGAGGCAAGGATGTTGTCGCGAAGCGCGGGATCGAGAGGCATCGGCATCTCCTGTTGACGTCATGGTCGGGCTTGACCCGACCATCTCGGAAGCCAGCGTTCTTCGTCGAGAGATTCGCGGGGTCTCCGCTCCGCGGCGCCCGCGAATGAGGAACGCGCTTCGCTACCGCCCGAACCGCGCCCCGCCGGGTACGGCCGCCAGCAAGGCCTTCGTATAGTCGTGCTGCGGGGCTGAAAACAGCGCCGCCGTCGACCCCGTCTCGACGATCCGCCCGCGCTGCATCACCGCGATCCGGTCGCAGATTTGCGCCGCGACGCGCAAATCGTGGGTCACGAACAGGATGGCGAGGCCGAGCCGGCCCTGGATCTCCTTGATCAGCGCCAGGATCTGCGCCTGCACGGAGACGTCGAGCGCCGAGACGGCTTCGTCCGCGACCAGGACATCGGGTTCGAGCGCCAGCGCGCGGGCGATGCCGATGCGCTGGCGCTGCCCGCCGGAGAACTCGTGCGGATAGCGCTCGATCGCATTGGCCGAGAGCCCGACCAGTTCGAGCAACTCCTTCGCTCTCAGGAGCGCCGCGCCGCGCGAAACGCCATGCGCGACCGGCCCGTCCGAGATGATGCGTCCGACCGTCTGGCGCGGATTCAGCGAGGCGAACGGGTCCTGAAAGACCATCTGGATACGCTTGCGATGCTGCCGCAGCGCGGACGGTCCGAGGTCGCTGAGGACGAGTTCGCCGCCCTCGCCGCCAAGGCCTTCGCCACTCAGCGCGATCCGCCCGGCATTGGGCTCGATCAGGCGCAGGCAGCAGCGCCCGACCGTCGATTTGCCCGAGCCGGATTCGCCCACCAGCCCCAGCGTCTCGCCGCGCTTGAGCGAGAACGAGATCTCCTGCGCCGCCTTCACTTCGCGCCCAGTCCCGAAGAAGGAGCGCTTGCGATAGGTCTTCTCCAGCCCATCGACGGCAAGCACCGGCGGGCTGTCCGGCAAGGCTGCGCGTTCCGGCGGCACCAGCGAGGGCACGGCGGCGAGCAGCTTCTGCGTATAGGGATGGCGCGGCGAACCCAGAACCTGGTCGGCCGTCCCCTCCTCGACCAGCACGCCCTTCTCCAGCACGGCGATGCGATCGGCAATCTCGGCGACGACGCCCATGTCGTGGGTGATGAACAGCACCGCCGTGCCGTGCTTGTGGCGGAGATTGTCGAGCAGTTTCAGGATCTGCGCCTGGGTGGTGACGTCGAGCGCGGTGGTCGGCTCGTCGGCGATCAGAAGCTTCGGCTCCAGCGCCAGCGCCATCGCGATCATCACGCGCTGGCGCTGCCCGCCCGAGAGCTCGTGCGGGTAGCATTTCGCCAGCCGCGGCGGATCGGGCAGGCCGACTTCGGTCAGCAGGTCGATCGCGCGCGCAGCCCGCGTCCTCGCATCGTGCAGCCGATGCGCCTCGAAGGTCTCGACGATCTGCTCGGCGACCCGCATCACCGGATTGAGCGAGGTCATCGGCTCCTGGAAGATCATGCCGATCTCGCGGCCGCGCACATCCTGCCAGGCGCTCTCGTCGAGCGCGAGGAGGTCTTGGCCCGCGAGTCGGATCGCGCCGCCGGTCGGCTTCACCGCCTTGGGCAGCAGCCCCATCACGGCATGGGCGATCATCGACTTGCCAGAGCCCGATTCGCCGACGACGCAGAGCGTCTCGCCGGCCGCGATCGAAAGGGAGACCTGCTGCACCGCATGCGCCCGGTCGGCCAGCGCCGGGAGCGCCAGCGTGAGATTTTCGACGGCGAGCACGGGCGCCCTCATTCGCGGCCCCTCGCCAGGCGCGGGTTGAGCGCGTCGTTCAGGCCCTCGCCGGCGAGGTTGAGCGCCAGCACGGTCAGGAAGATCGCGATGCCGGGGAAAAACGAGATCCACCAGGCGTCGAGCAGGCGCGTGCGCCCGGCTCCGACCATGTAGCCCCAGCTCATCAGGTTGGGATCGCCGAGGCCCAGGAACGACAGCGAGGATTCGAGCAGGATCGCCGAGCCGATCATCAGCGAGCCCATCACGATGATCGGCGCGACCGTGTTGGGCAGCACCTGGCTGAAGATGATCCGCGGCGTCGACTGGCCGATGGTGACGGCGGCCTGGACATATTCGCGCGTCTTCAGCGAGAGCACCTCGCCGCGCACCAGCCGCGCCACCGGCGGCCACGACACCACGCCGATGGCGAGCACGATCGAGCCCAGGGCCGGCTGCAGGATCGCGACCAGCACGATCGCCAGCGCGAAGGAGGGGATGGTCTGGAAGAACTCGGTGAAGCGCATCAGCGCGTCGTCGACGAAGCCTCCGGCATAGCCGGCGAGCGCGCCGAGCGGCACGCCGATCAGCAGCGCGACCAGCGTCGAGACCACGCCGATCATCAGCGAGACCCGCGCGCCATGGACCATGCCCGCCGCGATGTCGCGCCCGAGCGTGTCGGTGCCGAGCGGGAAGCGCTCCAGCGCGAAGGGCGCCATGAACGGCCGCCCGACCATGCGCCAGGGCGAGGTCGGATAGAGCGAGGGCGCTAGCAACGCGAAGACCACGACCGCCAGCAGGATGACGAGGCCGAGAACGGCACCGCGATTGCGGATGAAGCGCTTGAGGAAGCTCATGCCCGCACGCTCACGATGTCGCCTCGATGCGCGGATCGGCGATGCGGTAGACGAGGTCGGTCAGGATGTTGAACCCGACCACCATCGCCGAGGACATGAAGAACACCCCCAGCAGCACCGAATAGTCGCGCTGCACCAAAGCGTCGAACATCAGCCGCCCGATGCCCGGCCAGGCGAAGACGGTCTCGGTCAGGACTGCGCCGCCGACGAGCTGGCCCGCCTGCAGCCCCGCCAGCGTGACCACCGGCAGGATCGCGTTGCGCGCGACATGCCGGCGCGAGACGATGCCGGGGGAGAGGCCCTTGGCCCGCGCCGTTTTGACGAAATCGGCGCCGGCGACTTCCAGCATCGAGGCCCGCATCATCCTCGCATAGAGCGCAGTGAAGAACAGGCCGAGCGTCAGCGCCGGCAGGATCAGGTGGTGGCCGATGTCGAGCATGCGCGCCAAGCCGGTGTAGTTCGCGCCGATCGATTCATAGCCGACATTGGGCACGAGGCCGAGCTTCAGCGAGAACAGGATCTGGCTCATCAGCGCGATCCAGAACAGCGGCGTCGCATAGAACACCAGCGCCAGCGCCGTGATCAGGCTGTCGGACCACTTGCCGGCCCGGCGCGCGGCGAGCGCGCCCATCATCACGCCGAGGCCCAGCGAGATCACGAAGGCCGCGCCGGTCAGCAGCAGCGTCGCCGGCAGACGGTCGAGCACCAGGCTCAACACCGGCTGCTGCTGGCGATAGCTGAAGCCGAGATCGAAGGTCATGTAGCCCTTGAGATAGATCCAGAGCTGGGTCGTGATCGGCTCGTTCAGCCCGAAGCGCTGGCGCAACTGTTCGAGGAGCTGCGCGTCGGCCGCGCCGGCTTCGCCCGCCAGCACTTGAGCCGGGTCGCCCGGCGCGGCGCGGATCAGGAAGAAGTTCAGCACGGCGATGGCGAAGAGCACGAGGACGCCCTTCGCCAGCCGGCCGGAGAGGAATTGCAGGAGATTCATTCGGCCGAGCCCGTCATTCCCCGTCGGAGCGAAGCGGAGAGCCGGGAATCTCCTGGACGAGACGCTCGGGTCTGCGCTTCGCTTCGCCCGAGCATGACGAGTTGGCGCGGATCACTCCTTCCACGCGTCCTTGAAGCCGTCGTTCACGCCGATCGCGGTCGAGACCAGGTTCTTGACGTTGCAGCGGTAGATCGTCGGGAAGTCCATCTCGAGCTGCCAGAGCACCGGCACCTCGTCGGCGAGCAGCTTCTGCACCTTGGTGTACAGCTCCTGCCGCGCAGCGTCCGACGGCGCGATCGCGGCCTCGGCGAAGAGCTTGTCGACCTCGGGGTTCACATAGGCGCCCTGGTTGCCGAAGGGGTTGCCCTTGACGATGTTGGTCGAGATGTAGTTGCGCGCCACGCCGGTGGCGGGGTCGCCGAGCTGGTAGAGATAGTTGAAGGTCAGGTCGAACTCGCCGTTCGAGGCCTTCTGCGTCCAGCCGGGCACATCGGTCGTCTCGATCGCGATGTTGACGCCGGCATCGGTCAGGTTCTGCTTGATCGCCTCGGCCCAGCGGCTCCAGACCTCGCCATAGGGCAGCGCCAGGAGCTTGAGCGGCTCGCCCTTGTAGCCGGATTCCTTGATCAGCGCCTTGGCCTTGGCCGGGTCGTAGGCGTATTTCGGCACGTCGGGCGAATAGAACTTGGTCTTGGACGAGATCGGCCCGGTCGGCAGCTTGCCGAGCCCGCCCCAGACCACGTCCTTGCCGAATTCGCGGTCGATCGCGAACATCATGCCCTGGCGGAAGGTCTTGTTCGCGAGCGGGCCGCCGCGCGCGATGTTCGGCGTCAGCCAGGCATGGGGGGCGAACATCTCCCAGCCCTTGGTGGTGACGCAGGTGTTGGGCAGCTTCGACAGCCGCGCCACGTCGTAGACGTCGACCGAGCCGCCGGTCAGCACGTCGACCTTGCCGGTCTCGTAGGCGACGGCGCGCGCCGCCGCGTCGGGGATGATCTGCCAGTAGATCTCGGCGAGGTTGGGCTTGCCCTTTTGCCAATAGGCCTCGTTCTTGACGAGGTGGATGTAGGAGCCCTTCTTCCATTCCTTGAGTTTGAACGGGCCGGTGCCGATCGGGGTGTTGTTGGCCGGGTTGGCGCGGTAGTCGGTGCCGTCATAGATGTGCTTGGGGATCATCGGCGCGCCGGCGACCTCCTGCGACAGGATCAGCGGACCGAAGGGCTGCTTCAGCGTGATCTTGACCGTGAGGTCGTCGACCTTCTCGATCTTGTCGACCTGGGTGTTGGCGATCGGGCGCCAGCGCGGATGCACCTCGCGCAGGAACTTGTCGAGCGAGAACACCACGTCGTCGGCCGAGAACGGCTTGCCGTCATGCCAGGTCACGCCCTCCTGCAGCTTGAAGGTGTAGGTCTTGGCGTCGGCCGAGATCTCCCAGCTCTTGGCGAGCGAGGGCACGGGCTGGAGCTTCTCGTCGTAGCGCAGCAGCGATTCGTAGATGTTGCCGGCGACCATGTTGGTCGGGCCGTTCTGGTTGAGGCCCTGCATCAGCATCGGCGGCTCGGGCTGCACCACGACATGCACCGTGCCGCCCTGTTTCGGCGTCTGCGCCTGGGCCGCGAAGGGCAAGAGCGCGAGGGCGGCGAGCGCCGTCGTCGCGGAAAGATGCCGGCGGATCGTCGAATGCGTCATCGTGGTCTCCCATGCCTCAACTGTCACCGTCGGCCGGTGGCAAGACGTCAAGCTGGCAAGACTCGGACCAGTTCGCTGTCGCACCCTGTCGCGCCGCCCGCCCAGGTCGGAACGATAGCCGGCACGGCGGGGCCGTCCAATAGGCAGTGTCTATGTCAGGGATAGCCGCGCCGGCGCATTGCGCGGCTGCGGATGCGGGCGCTCAGAGCTTCTTGCCGTCCTTGTCGTACTGCTTGAGGAAGGCGGTGAGATCCTTGATCTCCTGCTCGTTCTTGATGCCGGCGAAGACCATTTTCGTGCCAGGGATCTTGGCCTTGGGATCCTTGATGTAGTCGGCGAAGACCGCGTCGTCCCAGGTGATGCCGGCGGCCTTGTTGGCGGCGGAGTAGCTGTAGCCCTCGACCGCGCCGGTCTGGCGCCCGAACAGCCCGTTGAGCTGCGGCCCGACCAGGTTCTTGGCGCCCTCGCCGATCTGGTGGCAGGCGCGGCACTTGCCCCAAGAGCGTTCGCCCGCAGCGAGATCCTGGGCCTGGCCGGACTGCGCGGCCAGACAGGCGGCGAGGAGAGCGGCACTGGCGAGGACTTTCACGGTGGCGGCTGTCATGACGATCCTCGGGCAAGGCTGGACTTGGTCGAGGTCGAGCATAGCGGTTCGCCGCGCGCCGGCGAAAGCGGTCATGACGCCGCGCCGGCGCCGGAACACACTCAGTCGTTCCACAACCCGCCGGTGATGCTGATCGTCTCGCCGGTGATGTAGTCAGCCTCGTCGGAAGCCAGGAACGCCACCGTCTTGGCGATGTCGTCGGGGAAGCCGGGGCGGCGCAGGGGGATCGCCTGCGCCCGCTCATACGCATCGGGCAGGCCTTCCGCCTTGCGCTTGATCTCGGATTCGTCGCGCATCTTGGTGTCGACGATCAGGCCGGGCCCGACCGCGTTGACGCGCACGCCATGCTCGCCGATCTCGGTCGCCAGAGACTGGGTCGCGCCGATGATGGCGAATTTCGAGGCGCAATAGGCGCTGTAGGAGGCGACGCCCGACTTGCCCATCCAGGAGGCGATGTTGACGATCGAGCCCTTGCGCTTGGCGATCATGTCGGGCGCGACCGCGCGGATCATGAGGAACATGCCGTCGACATTGACGGCAAAATGCAGCCGCCAGTCGGCCTCGCTCGTGTCGAGCAGCTTGCCGACCTTCAGGATGCCGGCATTGTTGACGAGGATGTCGATCGGGCCGAGCTTTTCGCGCAAGGTGGCGACGGCAGCCGCGACCTGTTCGCCAGAGGAAATGTCGGCGCCGGCGACCGCGATCGTGCCGCCGTTCCCGCGCAACGTCGCCGCCGTCGCCTCGGCCGCCGCCGGGTCGAGGTCGATGATGCCGACGTCGCAGCCCTCGCCGGCGAGCCGCGCCGCGATCGCCTTGCCGATGCCGTGCGCCGCGCCGGTGACGATCGCCTTGCGTCCCTGAAGTCCGTACATGCGTCGATATCCGTCTGTGTGAAGGGTCAGCGCGCCGTCCAGCCGCCATCGGCGACGAGCGTGGTTCCGGTGCAGAAGGAGGCATCGTCGCTGGCCAGGAACAGCATCGCCCGGGCGATCTCGACGGGCTGGCCGAGCCGCTCCATCGCCTGGCGCTGCTCCAGCCCGCGCCTGAGTTCGGCGCCGTCCGGCCCGCTCAGGATCTTTGCGAAATAGGGCGATTCGATCGTGCCGGGCGCGACGCAGTTGATCCTGATCTTGGCCGCGACATGGTCGATCGCCATCGCGCGGGTCAGCGCCGCGACCGCGCCCTTGGAGGCGACATAGGCCGCGCGGTCGGTGATGCCGACATTCGCGACGGCCGAGGCGGTGTTGACGATGACGCCGCCACCCTGCGCCTCCATCACGGGAATCGCATATTTGCAGCCGAGAAAGACGCCCTTGACGTTGACCGCCATCAGCGCGTCCCAATCGGCCTCCGAGGTGGTGACGACCGTGCCGGCGAAGCCGAAGCCGGCATTGTTGACGAGGATGTCGAGCCGGCCGTGCTCGGCGACGACGGCCTCGATCATCGCCTTGATCTCGGCCTCTTTCGAAACGTCGACCTGCCGGGCGATCGCCTTGCCAGCGTTGCTCTTGATCTCGCCGGCGACCTGCGTCGCCGCCTTGCCATTGCGGTCGGCGACGATCACCGTCGCGCCCTCGGCCGCGAACAGCTTCGCCGCCTCGTGGCCGATGCCGGAGCCCGCCCCGGTGATGATCGCGATCCTGCCAGCCAGTTTCATCCTGCCCGTCCTTGCCGAGGCACCGACCTAATAGTGGACTGCTTATATATCAGCAGCAAGGGCGTGGATCACAGCATCTGCACCGGCGCGAAATGCTGCTCGATCGCCGCCAGCAGCGCCTGTCCGACGATCCAGGAGGATTTCGGGTTGCCGGGCGAGGGCGTGTTGGCGATCGACAGCGCCATCGTGCCGAACTCGCTGGTCGCCCGCACCACATGGGTGTTGCCGGTGGCCTGCGGATCGCAGACCACGGCGACACCGGTCGCCTCGAAACCCGGTCCCGCCAGCGCCAGAGCGGCGGCGACGTTCAGGTTCTGCGGATAGAGCGCTGCCGCTTCGCGCGCGCTGCCGGAGAACAGCGTCACCGGCTCCGGCAATGCCGCCGGATCACACCCGAGCGCGGCAAGCTCGGCTTTCCATGCCGCCGGCGGCTTGCGCGATTCGTAAGCCAGCGTCAGCGACTTGGCATGGCGCACCGCGCGGACATAGTCGAGCGCCCCGAGCGCACCAGAGGCCAGCAACAACCGGCCGCCCTTGTCCCGCGCGATCGCGACCAGCCGGTCATACAGCGCTGCGTCGTGCAGCGCGCCGATCGAGGAGATCAGCACCGGCAGGCCCAATTCCAGGCAGCCGGCCACGCTCTCGCGCACCGCCTGGTGCCCGGCCGCCTCGACCACGAGATCGGGCGCGAAGGCCGCGACACCCGCTACGTCGTCGATCAGGGTGCAGCCCTCCGGCACGCGCTCCCGCGAAGCCGAGCCCGGCCGCAGCAGCACGCCGAGCGCGTAGCCGGGCGCCGGCGCCGCCAGCAGCGTCGCCGCGAGTTCACCGGCGATGGCGCCGAAGCCGATCAGGACGAGGCGGCGTGGCCTCATCCGAGCTCGCCGATCCATTCCGCGATAGTGGCGGTGAAGGCGTCCGGTTTCGAGACCGGGAAGAAATGCCCGCCGGATTCCAGCATGGTCTTGCGCGAGCCCGGCAGCGCGGCGGCGAGTTCCTCCTGCAGGAAGGCCGGCACGATCATGTCGTCGCGCGCGCCGAGGATCAGCACCGGCATCACCACCGCGCCGACATCGGCCGAGCCGTCGAAGCCCATCAGCGCGTCGATGCGCTCGCGCACCACCTGCCGCGCCTGCTCGGAGGCCGGAGCCGAGGCGAGCGCCGCCTCATAGGTGCCCCAGTTCGCCTCGATCCAGGCCGGCGGATAGGCGAGCAACGCGGCGGTCGCGGCATAGGCCTGCGGATTCTCGTCGAGGATCGCGCGGCGTGTGCTAAACAGCGCGCCCATATAGCGGCTGGGCTTCAGCCAGCTCGCGCTCAGGATCAGCCCGTCGAGACGCGCGCCCGCGAGCCGCGCCAGCGCCTGGCCGATGCAGCCACCGGTGGAATGGCCGAGCAGGACGCAGCGCTCGACGCCTGCGGCATCGAGCACGCTCAAGCAGTCCTGCGCCAATTGGTCGATGGTGCAGGCAGCACTGCCGCGCGAGCTCGCGCCGATGCCGCGCTGGTCGAAGCGGATCACCCTAAACGAGCGCGAGAGCGTCGCCGAGGCGCTCTTCCAGAAGCCGCCGGTGCCGCCGAGCCCGCTGACCAGCAGCAGCGTCGGCCCCTGTCCCTCGGCCCAGGCCTTGAGGACGGCGCCGTCCGGCGTCTCGGCCGTGAAGGCACCCTCGGTGCCGATGTCGCTGGCGGCGCTCATTGCAGCGGCGAGTAAGAGACCGGGTTGAGGATGCGCGTGGTCTGGATGTCGATCAGCCCGTCGACGCGCGCGAGGTAGTCCTGCCAGCGCGGATCGGCCAGCATCGTCTTGCGCTTGGCCGCGCGCTCGTCGAGCCCGGCATAGCTCCAAAGCGCCACGACATGGTTGAGCTCGCCGATCTCCGTGGTGAAATAGGCGATGAAGCTGCCGAGATGCTCCTTCTGCAGGGGCAGGCCGTATTCGCCGTAGATCTTGACGAATTCGGCGAGCTTGCCGGCCTTGATGCGATAATCGCGCTCTTCATAGATCACCGAGCGACCCTCCACTCACATCGCCGCCATTCCGGGCGCGAAACCTCTTGGCCCATGCATTGGCTGCATCGGACATGGCCGGCGGCACCGATCGGACCACCCTCCATTCGCGCGGAGCATGGCTCAGCCCCGTCATCGCCGCCATGCCTGCAAAGGAGGGGCCGAGGCGCAAGCCGCGCAGGCCGGCGGCCGGCCGCCTCAGCCGGAGATCAGCCCGCGCCCGGCTTCGCCCGGCGAGCGGATGCCGGCCAGCGCCATCGCGGCGCCGAGCTCGTCGACCATGAGCTTGACCGCATGGAAGACGCCAAGCGGCCCGGCCGCCGCCAGCGCCATGGCATAGGCTTTTCCGATCAGCACGGCCCGCGCCCCGAGCGCCAGCGCCTTGAGCACGTCGGTGCCGCGCGTGACGCCGCCGTCGAGCAGCAGCGGCACGGCATCGCCCAGCGTGTCGGCGATGCGGGGCAGCGCCGTGATCGCAGCGGGCAGGGTGTCGAGCGTGCGCCCGCCATGGTTGGATACGATGATCGCGCTTACGCCGCGCGCGACGGCTTCGCGCGCATCCTCCGGATGCAGGATGCCCTTGACCACGACCGGCAATCGCGTCTCCGCGACCAGCCAGGCGAGGTCGTCCCAGCCCGGCGCATGCGCCATCGCGACGTCGAAGATCGGGTGTCCTTCGCGCGCCGGCGACGGTTCGAAGCCCACGAGATTGGCCGCGACGATGCCGGGCGGCAACGCGAAGCCGGCGCGGCGCTCGTCATGGCGGATGCCGTTGATCGGCGCGTCGACCGTCAGCACGATCGCCCTGAAGCCGGCGGCCTCCGCCCGCCGCAGCAGCGCCAGGCTGACCCCGCGATCGGGCTGGAGATAGAGCTGGAACCATTGCGGCATGCCCTCGGCCTGGGCGGCGATCGCCTCCAGCGGCAGGCTCGACAGGGTCGGCGCAATCATCAGCGCCTCGATCGCTGCCGCCGCCATCGCGGTCGCAGCCTCGCCGTCCGGATGGAACAGAAGCTGATAGGCGACCGGCGCGAGCAGGACGGGATGAGCGAGGTCGAGCCCGAGCAGGTCGATCCGCGTCGTCGCGCCGACGCTGCCGCGCAGCACGCGCGGCCAGAGCGGCAGCGCATCGAAGGCGGTACGGTTGGCCTTCGCCGTGAGCCCGTCGCCGGCGGCACCCGCCAAATAGGCCCAGGCATTGTCGTCGAGCCGGTCGCGGGCGAAGGCCTCGTAGTCGGTGAGCGCCGCGATCTCGCGCGGGATGCGCTCCAACTTCGGCAGAATCTGGCGGCTCATTTCAGCCGGTAGTTGATCGGCACCACCAGCTCGACCTGGTCGCCATGCACCTGCGTCGGCAGCGCTGGCAATGGCTGGGCCCGCACCAACATCGCAAGCGCCTCGGCGTCGAGCACGGGCGCGCCGGAGGGCTTGCTCAGGCTGGCGCTCCTGATCCTGCCGGTGCGATCCATGGTGAAGCGCAGCAGCACCTCGCCCTCGACATGCTTCTGGCGCGCCTCGAGCGGATAGCGCTTGTGCCGGCCGAGATGGGCCATGATCGCGCGCTGCCAGCCGGTCGGCAGCACCTGCGCCTCGCTGACGCTGCCCTCGGCGGGTGCAGCGGCGCGCTCGTCCTGGGCGGCCGTCATCGGGGCGGCGGCCTGCGAGGCGGCCGCCGCCTGGCTCGGCGCGACCTCCTGCTCGCGGGCGTCCATCGCCTCGGTCGGCTGGCCGTCCTCGACCTCCTTCTCCTGCTTCTGCGTCTGCTGCTGCGAGAGCTGGAGATCGGGCGGCACCTCATAGGGCGCGGCCTGCGTCGTGGGGGTGTCGTCTTCCTTCTTGGCCGAAAGCTTCTCGGTCACTTCCGGCGCGGCCGCGGCCGCCTGCGCGTCATCGGCCGGCGCCGCCTCGGCCTGCTCCATCTCGGGCGCGACCGGCATGGCGTCGAACTCGACGACCATCGGCGCGCCGACATCCTCCATCGACTGCTCCTGGCTGTGGAGCTTGACCAGCGCCAGCGCCGCCCCGCCGACATGCAGGCCGACGACCACCAGCGCCGCCGCGACGATGCGGGCCATGTGTTGGCGGCTGCTCTCATGCAGCATGTCGGGTGCGTCGCTCATGGCTTGGGCGCTGCGGCCGGCGCGTCCGGTCCTTTGGTCTCGCCGCCTTCGAGCCCGACCAGCGCGATCTTGAGATAGCCTGCGGCCCGCAGGGCGTTCATCAGCCTGACGACCTCGCCATAGGACACGGCCTGGTCGGCCCGCACGAAGATGCGCTGCTCGCGGTCGAGCCTGGTCTGGACGTCGAGCGCCGAGGCGAGCTGCTCGACGCCGATCGGCTGGTCGCCGATCAGCAGCGAGAGATCGCCCTTCAGCGTCAGGATGATCGGCTTGTCCGGGCGCGGCTGCGGCTTGGCGGTCGAGACCGGCAATTCGACCGGCGCATCGACGGTCGAGAGCGGAGCCGCAACCATGAAGATGATCAACAGCACGAGGATCACGTCGATGAAGGGCGTGACGTTGATCTCGCTGTTCTCGACGAGATCGTCCGCCCCGAAGCCGCTGCCCTGGTTGATGCCGCCGGCCATGGCCTTACTCCGCCGCGCGCGGCAGACCGCCGCGGCCCCGGTCGAGATCGCGCGAGACCAGCCGTGCGACCGAGGCTGCGGCGTCGCCGACCTCGGCGCGATATCCGGCTATGGCGCGGCTGAACAGGTTGTAGATGATCACGGCGGGAATCGCCGCGACGAGGCCGATCGCGGTCGCCAGCAACGCCTCGGCGATGCCGGGCGCGACGACGGCGAGATTGGTGGTCTGCGCCTTCGAGATGCCGATGAAGGAGTTCATGATGCCCCAGACCGTGCCGAACAGGCCGACGAAGGGCGCCGTCGAACCGATCGTGGCGAGCCAGCCGGTGCCGCGCCCGATGTCGCGGCCGGCCGCGAGTTCGAGGCGGTTCAGCTTGGAGACGACGCGCTCCTTGATGCCGTCCTTGTCATAGGCCTGCTTCGAGGCGGTGATCTCGTCCCGGGCGGCCTCGACCATCAGCCGGCCGAGCCGGTGCGATTTGCCGAGCGCCAGCGCCGCCTCGCCGAGCGTACCCTGGCGCGCCAGCGCTTGCGTCGCCTGGCGCAGGCGGCGCTTGGCCGAGGCGATCTCCAGCGTCTTGGCGAGGCCGATCGTCCAGGTCACCACCGAGGCGAAGGCGAGGCCGAGCATCACCGCCTTCACGACAAGGTCAGCCGCCATGAACATCGACCAGGGCGAGAGGTCGTGCGGCACGGTCGAGGTTTGCGCGATGGCGCTAGCCGGAGACAGCAGGAGTGCCGTGGCTGCGGCGAGGCGCTGCGCGCTGCGGCGGCTTCGGGTCGATGGCGTCATGGTCTCAGGTCTCCGCCCAGTGGCGAATGAGGTTGTGGTAGATCCCGGTCAGGCGCACGCTCTGGGGGTCGTCCATCCCGCGCTCGGCCTGCAGCTCCTGGATCGTGCGGTCGAGGTCGAACAGCATGGTGCGCGGACCTTCCTCGCGGATCATGCTCTGGACCCAGAAGATCGAGGCGCGCCGCAGGCCCGCGGTCACCGGCGTGACGCAGTGGAGGCTGGTCGCCGGGTAGAGCACGAGATGGCCGGCCGGGAGCTTGACCTCGTTCGAACCGTAGAGCGTCTCGATCATCAGTTCGCCGCCCTCGTATTCCTCCGGCTCGGCCAGGAACAGCGTGGCGGAGAGATCGGTGCGGATGCGGGCTGCCTGCCCCGGCACGCTGCGGATGGCGTTGTCGACATGGACGCCGAAGGTCTGACCGCCGCTGTAGCTGTTGAACATCGGCGGCATGATGCGCGAGGGCAGCGCCGCCGAGAGGAAGAGCGGGCTCTTGTAGAGACCGTCGAGCACGATCTGGCCGAGTTCGCGCGCGGCGGGCGACTCCGCCGGGAGTTGCATGTTGAGCTTGATCTGCGCGGCCTGGGCGCCCGCGGTCTCGCGCCCGTCCTGCCAGCTCGCCGTCTCCATCACCTTGCGGCAATGGGCGACCTCGTCCTTGGTCAGGACATCGGGAACGCAGAGCAACATGGTCGTCGTCTTTCATGGCCTGAAGCCGGGGCGCAGCAGAGTGCCCCGGCTTCGCGGTTGAGGCCGGCTCTCAGTATTTGAAGGCCAGCGTGAAGGTCGCCGAGCGGCCCGGCGCCAGATAGACGTAAGGCGAGCCGCTCCGGTAGAAGCCGTCGTAGATCACCTCGTTGGTGATGTTGATGACCTGCAGCTTCGCCGAGATCGTCGGCGTGAACTTGTACTCGGCCAGCGCGTCGAAGCGCCATTTGTCGGGCAGGACGTTGTTGTTGGCCGCGAGCGTGCCGCCATATTGCTTGCCGAAGAACGTCGCCTGCGCGCCGACGGTCAGCTTGTCGGTGACGTCGTATTTCGCCAGCAGGTTGAACGACTGGTGCGCGACATTGGCGAGCTTGCGGCCGATATTGGCGGCGGTCACCGACTTGTCGACCTCCGACTGCATGAACACCGCGCCGCCGAACAGGCTCAGCCGGTCGAAGACCTTGCCGCCGGCGCTGAACTCGACGCCGTCGATGTGGTATTCGCCGCCGGCGACGAGGTTGGCGCCGAGCGTCTCGCGGGCATTGGTCTTCTCGGTGCGGAAGACCGCACCGGTCAGCAGCAGCTTGCGGTCGAACGCCTCCCACTTCACGCCGGCCTCGTAGGACTTGTTCTTCTCCGGGCCGAGCGTCGCGTTCTGCGCGGTCAGACCGCCATAGTCGTTGCCGTTGCCGTCGAGTTCGGCGCCCGACGGGTTCGACGAGGTGCCGTAGGCGGCGTAGATCGCGAGCTCGGGCAGGAGCTTGTAGGTCGCGCCGAGATTGTAGTTCACCAGCGTGTCGTCGCGCGAAAGCGTGGTCGCGACGTTGGTCGCCGCGATCGAGGTCGCGCTGGTGTCGTAGTGCTCGACGCGGATGCCGCCGGTGAGGATCAGCTTGTCCTGGATGTTGATCGTGTCGAGCGCGTAGAGGCTGGCGGTGTCGACCCTGACCGTGGTCGGGCGGCCGGTCTTGACGAAGCTGCCGGTCCACGGGATGTCGACGCCGCGCGGGTTCCACAGGTTCAGCGTGTTGCCGGCGATGTTGGTCACGCCGAAGGCTTCGGTGGTCAGCGCCTGGTAGCTGTCACGCGACAGGTCCTCGCGGCTGACCTCGACACCTGTGACCAGCGTGTGCTTCCAGCCGAAAGTGTCGAACTTGAAGGTCGCGTTGGTCTGGTTGGCGTAGGTCTCGACCTCCTGATAGCGGCTCTTGGCTGTCGAGGGCACGGTCCACAGCTCGGGGTTGGCCGCGGTCCTGACCGGCGTGCCGGGCGCGCCTGCGACATAATCGAGCACCGAGAAGCCGTAGCGCGTGGTGTTGGTGATGTTGAGCCAGGGCGTGACGTCCCATTCGGCCTTGACCGAGGCGATGTCCTGCGTGGCCTTCTGGAAGTCGCGGTTGGGCAGGCCATAGAAGTTCGAGCGGCGCAGCCCGTTCTCGGTATAGGGCCTGAGCGTCGTCGTATTGAACGGCACGCCCCAGTCCGGCATCTGGTCGATGTCGGTGTGCGAATAGCTCAGCGTGACCTTGAACGTCTCCAGCGGCTTGTAGGTCACGGCGAGCGCGCCACCCCAGCGGTTGTCGAAGACCTCGTCGCGGCCGGCGACATCGGCGAGCTGGCCCATGGCGTTGACGCGGACCGCGAGGTCGGGGTTGACGACATAGTTGGCGTCGAGCGTGGCGCGCCGGGTCGCATCGGTGCCGCCGGTCAGCTCGACCTTGGTGAAGTTGACGAAGGACGGCACTTTGGTGACGACGTTGATCGCGCCGCCAGACGAGCCGCGGCCGCCGATCGTGCCCGAGGGCCCCTTGCTGATCTCGACCTGCTCGGTGTTGAAGGTCTCGCGGATGTTGACGCCGGCGTCGCGCACGCCGTCGACATAGACGTCGTTGCGGGCGTCGAAGCCGCGGATGTAGACGCGGTCGCCATAGGCGTTGCCGCCTTCGCCGGTGCCGAGCGTCAGGCCTGGCGTGGTCCGCATCAGCTCGCGGAACGAGGTCGCGCCCTTGTCGGCGATGACCTCCTTCGGGATCGTCGTGATGGTGCGCGGCTGGTTGAGCAGCGGCTCGGTCAGCTTGGTGTTGGCCGAGCGGTCGACCTTGTAGGGCGCGGCCGGGTCGGCATAGGGGTTGGCGCCAGGCGCGGCGACAACCGGGGCCGGGCCGCCGGGCGCGGCGGCCTGCGCCGGGCGGGCCGCCCGCGGCCTCGCCGCGCTGCGATTGGCCGGGCGGGCCTGGGCCGGCCGGGCGCGTGCCGGCTGGGTGCGGCGGACTTCGGCCGGCGCCTCGACGTTGAGAGCCGGCAGCTGGCCCGAGGCCTGCGCCTGCGCGCCGTCATAGGGGGTCGCGGTCGCGACGAGAGCGGCTGCCAGCACGCCGAGCGTCGGCACCTGCCCCGCCTTGGCCACCGTGGGCTGGCTCGTAGCGGCAGGCATCACGCCCCCGCGCAAGGAAAACGGAATCTTCTTGTTGCTCATGACAGCCCCTGCGGGCTCTCGACGGCCCGCGCCCCCAGTGAAATTCGCGCTGAGTTCGGCGATCTGGGTGGCTAGGGGAACCGTGGCTGCCTGTCGCGAACGAGCCCGTCTTGAAGGCAGGATGACGGCGAGTCAATGACATGAATGCAACGCAGCATGCGAAATATGTGTTCAATTTCAGTATCTTAGATGAATTCTAAAGTGTGTCCGTCCCCTGCCGCAGGGACCGGGCATTCACCGGGCGTTCACGTCCAATTCATTCGCTGCCGGCTAAGCCTTTGTTAAGGTTCGCTTGCGGCGGCGCGATCCGACTGCCTGGGTCTGGTTCGGGGGAGCCCTCGTCGTTGCGTGCCGCGGATGACAGTCATGATCTGCGCGGACAACCCAACGATCTCCAGGTCGCGCGGCGTTTCGCTCTGCTCACCGGCGGGTTCTGGCGCGGTTCGAGCGCATGGCGCGCCTGGTTCTGGTCACTGACGCTCGCCTGCGCGATCATCCTCAACGTCTTCGTCAACGTCACCGTCAACCGCTGGAACGGCTGGTTCTTCGACGCGCTGGAGAAGAAGGACGGCGAGAGCGCCCTGATCGCGATGGCGGTCTTTCCGGTGCTGGTGCTGATCGCGGCCGGGCTCGGCGTCGTCATCCTGATCGCGCGCGAGACCTTCCAGGTGCATTGGCGGCAATGGGTCACCGCGAAACTGGCCGATGGCTGGATCGGCGAACTGCGCTTCTTCCGGCTGAGCCAATCGGGCCATGAGCCGGCCAATCCCGAATACCGCATCGCCGACGATGTCCGCTGGGCGACCGAGCCGGTCGTCGACTTCGCCATCGGGCTGCTCTCGGCGCTCATCACCATCGTCACCTTCATCGGGATCCTGTGGGAGATCGGCGGCGGACTGACGCTCTCGGTCGGCGGCGGCCATGTCGTCGTCCCCGCCTATCTCGTGCTCGCGGCGATCTGCTACGCCGTGCTGGTCTCCGGGCTGATCACCGTCGTCGGCCGGCGGCTGCCGCGGCTGATCGCGGCGCGCAACGAAGGCGAGGCGCGGCTGCGCTTCGCGCTGATGCGCATCCGCGACCATGGCGAGACGATCGCGCTGTCGCGGGCCGAGGCCGGCGAGCGACGCGCCGTGGCGCAGACCTACGACAGTCTCGCCGGCCGCTGGCTCGCGATGATCCGCCAGCGCGGCCGCCTGACCTGGATCACCAACGGCTCCGGCGCGCTCGTGCCCGTTGTGCCGCTGCTGCTGGCGGCGCCGAAATACCTGTCGGGCGAGATGTCGCTCGGCGGCGTCGTCCAGGTCGCCGCGGCCTTCGTCGCGGTCCAGAACGCCTTCAACTGGCTGCTCGACAATTTCATGCGCATCGCCGAATGGCTGGCTGCGGCACGCCGCGTCGACGAACTCGCCGATGCGCTGGAGCGGGTCGACGCCGATCCCGGCGGCGACCATCTGCGGGTCTCGCCGAGCGAAGACGGCCTTCTGCATCTGCGCGACGTCACCCTGATCGACCGCGACGGCCGGACGCTCGCGGCCGATATCGGCTTCTCGCTGCCGCGCGGCGCTCTGCTGCACGTCTCCGGCGAGCTCGGACGCGGCAAGGCGGCGCTGATCCAGGCCGTCGCCGGCCTGTGGCCCTGGGGACGCGGCGAGATCGCGATCCCCGACGGCGCGCTGGTCACGGTCGTGCCGCAGCAGCTCCACATCACCGAGGGGACGCTGCGCGCAGTGCTGGAGAGCGCGGCGCGCCCCGGCGACGACCTCACCGAGACACTGCGCCGCCACGGCCTCTCCAGCTTCGCGCCGCGGCTTGACGAAAGCCGCGACTGGGACAAGGAGCTCGCCAGCGGCGACCGTCAGCGCCTGGCGCTCGCCCGCGCCGAGCTCGAACGCCCCGACGTGATCCTGCTCGACGAGGCGACGAGCGCGCTCGAGACCGACGCCGCGCTCGAAATGCTGGCGGTGCTGCGCCGGGCCCGGCCCGAGGCGATCATCGTCGCTTTCGGCCACGGCGCCGGTTTCGCAGAGGCCGCGACGCATGGCCTGGCACTGAAGCGCATCGGCGGCGTCGTGCGCATCCAGCCCGGCGAGCCGCGACGCGCCGAGCCGAATCTCGGGGCAGTCCAGCCCGGGCCGGCCGAATGAGGCGGAGATGACCGGCCGTTCAGCCGCAGTTCAGCCACGCTCGCCCTGGTCGCAGCCCGCACCGCGCATGCGCCTCGACGGCCGACCGCGCCGACGTCTTCCAAGGAGCCGACCAACATGAACGCCGCCGCGCCGATGAACATCTGGGACGTCTATTGGGGTCTGCGCGTCGACCAATGTCCCTGCGACGTGCATTTCGTCGAGTGGCTGGAAGAGCAGGCGATCTCGGGCCGGCGCATCTACCATTTCGGCACCGGCGGGCATCATTATGTCGGCATCCGCTGCGCCGAGCCGGAGCTCGACTGCACCGTGCTCGGCATCACCGCCTCGCCCAAGGAATACGACGCCTTCGTCAAGCTCGCGACCGCCAACCCGACGATCACCAAGAGCTACAGCGCCTATTTCGGCGACATCTACACCACCAACGCCAAGCTGCTGCCGCGCTTCGACATCGTCACCCTGTTCCATGCCTGCGAATTCAGGACGGAGGCCAACGACGCCTATGGCGCGTTGACCGACCGGGAGGTGATCGACCTCTTCACGGCGCAGACCGACGCCGGCGGATACATCCTGTTCTATACCGGCTCCTTCGCCTACGGCACGGCCGAGCCGATCGTCGCGGACTGGGCCAGGACGGCGCCGGTCGAGGAGATCGCCGGCTTCAAGACGCTCAGAATCTTCCGCAAGACCGCCTGAGCCTGCGCTCCCGGCGCAGCAGGCACGCAGCGTCCCCGCTTGTGCATCGGGCAGGGAGCGCTATCTGTCTCGGAAGGCGCGCCCGCGTCTGCAGCCATCCCGCTTCGGGTTCGCCACGCCAACAGGCGCCGTCCCGGCCGTCGAACGAGTCCCCATCATGTCCTTCGGCCAGCATGAGCCAGGCTATCCCCTGCGCAAGCGCAGCCGCTGGTGGTGGCTCGGCCCGCTCGCGAGCGCGCTGATCTTCTGTGCCTCGCTCGGCGTGCTCTGGTTCATCATCCGCGAGATCGAGCCGGGCGAACTCGCCAAGGCCTTCCGCGACGCCAGCCCACGCCAGCTAGGCCTGGCGCTCGGCTTCACCGCGCTGAGCTACCTCCTGCTCACCGGCTACGACGCGCTGGCGCTGAAGCGGCTCGGCCTCTCGATCCCCTATCGCACCACGGCGCTCGCCTCCTTCACCAGCTATTCGGTCTCCTTCACCCTCGGCTTCCCGATCGTCACCGGCGGCACGGTGCGCTACTGGATCTATTCGCCCAAGGGCGTGCGGGCGTCGGAGGTCGCGAGCCTGACCGTCATCGCCGGCCTGACTTTCTGGCTGGGCCTCGGCGCCATCCTCTGCGCCTGCCTGTTCTACGACCCGACCGGGGTGGCGGCGCTGGCGCGGACCTCGCCGCTGGTCGTCCAAGGCGTCGGCGCCGGCGTCGCGCTGGCTACGCTCGGCTATCTCGTCTGGATCGCGACCGACGAGCGCAGCGTCCGCGTGCGCGGCTGGAACCTGCCGTTGCCCGGCCTCGGCATCACGCTCGGCCAGATGGCGCTCGGCGCTTGCGAGGTCTGTGCGGCGGCGGCCGTGCTGTTCGTGCTGCTGCCGGGCGGGCACAATCTCGACTATCCGAGCTTCCTCGCGGCCTATGTCTTCGCCTGCCTGATCGGCATCGCCAGCCATGCTCCGGGGGGCCTCGGCGTCTTCGAGGCGACGATGCTGGTCGCGCTGAGCCGCATCCCCTATGAGGGCGTGCTCGGCGCGCTCCTGCTCTTCCGGATCTTCTACTACCTGCTGCCCTTCATCCTCGCGCTCGTGCTGCTGGCGCTGAACGAGATGATCCGCCGGATCAGGCGCCAGGAACGCTGATCAGAGCCCGACGGCCTTGCGCAGCGCCTGATCGATCCGCGACTGCCAGCCCGGCCCGCCGGCCTTGAAGCGCTCGACCACGTCCTGGCTCAGCCGGAGCGAGACGAGCTTCTTGGTCGGCGCCTTCTGCGGCCCGCGGCCGCGGCGCATGCTTTCGGCGAGATCGGGGAAGACCTCGGCGAAAGGGCGGGCTTGGGCCAATTCCTCGGCCGTCGCTTCCGGGCTGTCGGAAACTTCGTCCCAATCCTCTTGCGTGTAACCGCGACCGGGCGTGAAGTTCGCCAGCGTTTTGTGCAGCTTCATTCGGCGACCTTTCTTTCTTTGGCGCTCGCAGGCCGCATGTTGACGACGGACAAGCCCTCTCGGCCGAGTCGGATGAAGACCGTCGCTACGACGCCGTCGGCCAACGCGCCGATCGCCATCTGCCGTCCCTTCTTGGCCGGAACGATGACCGACGACAGAAAGAACTCTTCAGTCAGATCGGCAAAATCCAATCCGTGCTTGTCCAGATTGGACTGCCGCTTGATCTCGTCCCAGACGATTTTCACAACTCTATTCGTAGCTACGATATATGTCGCCGTCAATCGTTTCGGTTCACCGCTCCCCGCCTTCGCCGAGATAGGTCTCCGCTCCGATCACGATCTTGCCGTCGACCTCGCCGATCGCCTCCTCGTCCTTGCCGTCATAGGGGATCGCCTGCAGCACGTGCCGGATCGTGTTGAGCCGCGTCCGGAACTTGTCGTTGGCGCGGACCACGCTCCAGGGCGCGAAGGCCGGCGAGCTTCGTGCCAGGATCGCGTCGAAGGCTTCCGAATAGGCGTCGAAGCGCGGGATCGCCTCGAAATCGATCGGCGACAGCTTCCAGCGCTTCAGCGGGTCGTGCCAGCGCGCATGCAGCCGCGTCATCTGCATCTCCCGCCCGATCGTCAGGAAAAGCTTGATCAGGCGCACCCCGTCACGGGTCAGCATGCCCTCGAATTCGGGCGCCTCGCGCAAGAAGGCGTCCGCCTGCTCGGAGGTCGAGAACCCCATCACCCGCTCGACGCCGGCGCGATTGTACCAGGAGCGGTCGAAGAACACGATCTCGCCCGCGGTCGGCATCTGCGCGGCGTAGCGCTGGAAATACCATTGCCCCTTCTCGGTGTCGGAGGGCTTCGACAGCGCCACGACCCGGGCCGAGCGCGGGTTGAGATGCTGGGTGAAGCGGCTGATCGCGCCGCCCTTGCCGGCGCCGTCGCGCCCCTCGAAGACGATCACGATCCGCTCGCCCTCGTCACGCACCCATTTCAGCAGCTTCTGCAGTTCGATCTGCAGCGGCTCCATCTGCTTGTCGTAATGCTTGCGCTTCATCCGCTTGTCATACGGATAGCCTCCGCTGCGGAATGCGGCCTCTTCGATTCGCTTCGACAGTTCCGTGGCTTCCAGGTCGAAGCCGGCCGCGCCCTTCGAGTCGGCGGCCGGCTTTTTCGGCTTGCCGTCATGGACGAGCCTGATGCCGCCCTTCAGCTTGCTTCCCGAAAACGTCTTGGCCATGGTCTCGCTCCTGTTGTCCCGGCACTCTACGGGGCGGCTGCCCACGAGGGAATTGACCGGCGTCGGTGATGGGCTCAGTGAGAAGTCCACGCCACCCGTCCCGGTTCCCCCTCCCGCGCGCCAGATGCCAGACGCCGTCGATCCCGCCGCCTCCACCACGCTCAGCCTCGTCGAATCCATCGGCGTGCCCGTGGTGCTGCTCGACGCGCAGGGGCTGGCGCGGGCGCTGAGCCCGGCGATGCGAGCGCTGATGCCGGCGCTCGGCCTCGGCCAGCCGCTGACGCTCGTCCTGCGCGATCCCGACCTGATCGGCGCGATCGACACCGTCTCGCGCCAGGGCGGCAACCGCGTCGTCGAGCTCATCGAGCGCGTCCCGGTCGAGCGCACCTTCCGCATCCACATCGCCGCCCTGCCCGGTCCCGGCTGGCGCCGCCCGGTTCTGCTGACCTTCGAGGATCTGAGCGAGCAGCGCTCGACCGAACGTATGCGCGTCGACTTCGTCGCCAATGCCAGCCACGAGCTGCGCACCCCTTTGGCCTCGCTGCTCGGCTTCGTCGAGACCCTGCAGGGCCCGGCCCGCAACGACGCCGGCGCGCGCGAACGCTTCCTCGCGATCATGCGCGAGCAGGGGCTGCGCATGGCCCGCCTCGTCGACGACCTGCTCTCGCTGTCGCGGATCGAGCTGCGGGCCCATCTCGCGCCCGACGCCGCCGTCGACCTCGGCCACATCTGCCGCGAGATCGTCGATTCGCTGGCGCTGATGGCACGCGAGCGCAACGTGTCCTTGCGCCTGACCCTGCCGCCGGAGCCGGTCAGGGTCGCCGGCGACCGCGACGAATTGCTGCGGCTGATGGAGAACCTCGTCGAGAACGCGATCAAATACGGCAAGCGCGACGGCGAGGTGCTGATCGACGTCGCCGGCAGCGCGGCCGAAGCCAGCGTCGCCGTCCGCGACGACGGGCCGGGCATCGCGCCCGAGCACCTGCCGCGGCTGACCGAGCGCTTCTACCGCGTCGACACCGCTGCCAGCCGCGAGGCGGGCGGCACCGGGCTCGGCCTCGCCATCGTCAAGCACATCGTCCTGCGCCATCGCGGCCGGCTGACGATCGAGAGCGAGTTCGGCCAGGGCGCGACCTTCAGGGCCGTGCTGCCGCGCTTCGGCAGTGGCTCGGTCAACGCCGCATGACGGCTTTGCGACAGTGTTGATGACGAGATGTCATCCGGCTGTCATACAGAAGGTGTTCTGAACGGGCCGCTGCACATGCGATCCAGAGAGGACATCTCCAATGCGCAATCTTTTCATCCTGGCGGCCGCGACGATCGGTCTGTCGGGTGCCGCTCAGGCCGCCGACATCACCGGCGCCGGCGCCACCTTCCCCTTCCCGATCTACGCCAAATGGGCCGAGGCCTATAAGAAGGAGACCAATATCGGTCTCAACTATCAGTCGATCGGCTCCGGCGGTGGCATTCGCCAGATCAAGGCCAAGACCGTCGCCTTCGGGGCGACCGACGCCCCGCTCAAGGGCGAGGACCTGACCAAGGACGGGCTGATCCAGTTCCCGACCGTGATGGGCGGCGTCGTCCCCGCGATCAACATCGCCGGCGTCGAGCCCGGCCAGCTCAAGCTCACCGGCCAGATCATCTCCGAGATCTATCTCGGCGACATCAAGAAGTGGAACGACCCCAAGATCGTCGCGCTCAATGCCGGCGTGAAGCTGCCCGACGCCAACATCAACCCGGTCTACCGCTCGGACGGATCGGGCACGACCTTCGTCTGGACCGACTACCTGTCCAAGGCCTCTTCGGAGTGGAAGACCAAGATCGGCGCCAACCAGTCGGTCCAGTGGCCGGTCGGCATCGGCGGCAAGGGCAATGAGGGCGTCTCGGCCTCGGTCAAGCAGGTCGCCAACTCGATCGGCTATGTCGAATACGCCTACGCCAAGCAGAACAAGCTCTCCTACGCCCTCGTCCAGAACGCCGACGGCAAGTTCCCCGCGCCCGACGACAAGGCCTTCCAGGCCGCGGCCGCCAACGCCAACTGGAACGAGCAGCCGGGTTTCGGCATCTCGCTGAACAACCAGAAGGGCGCGGACGCCTGGCCGATCACCTCGGCGACCTTCATCCTGGTCTATGCCAAGCCGGAAAAGCCGGAAGAGACGCAGGCCGCGCTGAAGTTCTTCGACTGGGCCTACAAGAACGGCGACAAGCTCGCGACCGAGATCGACTACGTGCCGCTGCCGGCGCCGGTCAAGGAGCAGGTCCGCGCCGCCTGGAAGGGTGTCGTCGACAACTCGGGCAAGCCGATCTTCTGATCGCGACGTCGTCATGGCCGGCCTTGAGCCGGCCATTTAGAGGAACAAGAGGCGTGGGCCTGAGATTCTCGGGTCTGCGCTTCGCTCCGCCCGAGAATGACGGGCTTATCCTCCGACTGGAGCCCTGCGGATGACCGCCGTGACCGACCACACCATCCCGGCCGCCGCCGCGCCGCTCCGCAAGACGCCCAAGGGCACCTTCGACATCGTCTTCCGCAATGCCAGTTTCCTGGCGGCGCTGCTGGTGCTGGTGCTGCTCGCCGGCATCATGCTCTCGATGGTGATCGGCGGCTGGCCGGCCTTCCGCCAGTTCGGCTTCGGCTTCATCACCTCCAGCGTCTGGGACACCCAGAACGACGTCTATGGCGCCTGGCCAGCGATCGTCGGCACGCTCTCGACCGCGCTGATCGCGCTCGTCATCGGCGTACCGCTCTCGCTCGGCATCGCGGTCTATCTGACCCAGCTCGCCCCGCCCTGGTTCAAGAAGCCGGTCTCGACCGCGATCGAGCTGCTCGCCGCCGTGCCCTCGATCATCTACGGCATGTGGGGTCTCTTCGTCTTCGTGCCGCTCTTCGCGGCCTATGTGCAGATCCCGCTCTCCAACATCGTCGAGGGCATCCCGATCGTCGGCACGGTATTGTATTCGCGCTCGCCCTCGGGCCTCGGCATCTTCACGGCGGGCATCATCCTCGCCTTCATGATCATCCCCTTCATCGCCTCGATCACCCGCGACATGCTGGAGCAGATCCCCTCCGTGCTGCGCGAGAGCGCTTACGGCATCGGCGCGACGACCTGGGAGGTCGTGCGTCATGTCCTCGTGCCGCAGGCCGGCGTCTCGATCATCGGCGCGATCATGCTGGGGCTCGGCCGTGCGCTCGGCGAGACGATGGCGGTCACCTTCGTCGTCGGCAACGCCAACCGGCTGTCGTCCTCGATCCTCGATCCGGGCTCGACCATCGCGTCCCGCATCGCCAACGAGTTCAACGAGGCGCTCGGCCTGCAGCTCAACGCGCTGATCGCGCTCGGCTGCATCCTGTTCTTCGTCACCTTCGTCGTCCTCGTCATCGCGCGCCTGCTGGTCTCGCGCGTCAAGCGCTACTGAGGGGCAAGCCGATCATGACCATGACGACACCGACCCCCCGTGACCTGCCGCATACCGAATGGGGCCGCGTCCGCCCCGGCCGGCGCAGTGCCGATCGCGCCATGAAGCTGATCGCCACCGGCTTCACCTTCCTCGCCATCTTCGTGCTGTTCTGGATTCTCGGCATGCTGGTCGTGAAGGGCCTCGGCGGCCTCTCCGTCGCGACCTTCACCGAGGTCACGCCGGGCCCGGGCTCGCAGGGCGGCGGCATCGCCAACGCCCTCGTCGGCTCGCTGGTGCTGACCTTCCTCGGCATCGTCGTGGCGACGCCGATCGGCGTGCTCGCAGGCACCTATCTCGCCGAATACGGCAAGGCCTCGAAGCTCGCCGACCTGATCCGCTTCATCAACGACATCCTGCTTTCGGCGCCGTCGATCCTGATCGGCCTGTTCGTCTACGTCATCCTGGTCGAGCCGTTCCGCGGCTATTCCGGCTGGGCCGGCGGCGTCGCGCTCGGCATCATCGCGATCCCGGTCATCGTGCGGACCACCGAGGACATGCTGCGCCTCGTGCCCAGCCATCTGCGCGAGGCCGGCGCCGCGCTCGGCGCCCCGCCCTCGGTCGTGATCACCTCCGTGACCTGGCGCGCCGCCAAGGCCGGCATGGTCACCGGCATCCTGCTGGCTCTCGCCCGCATCGCCGGCGAGACCGCGCCGCTGATCTTCACCGCGCTGAACAACAATTGCTGGTTCTCGCCGACGCTGGTCGGCGGCGTCTCCAACCTGCCGGTGACGATCTACCAGTTCGCGTCGGCCCCTTACGAGAACTGGCAGCAGCTCGCCTGGGCCGGCTCGCTGATCATCACCACCTCGATCCTGCTGCTCTCCATCGTCGCCCGCCGCATCGTGGCCGGCTCCAAGTAACCGCTCGAAGCAACCATCCGCTCGCGTCCGAAGGAAGAAGTCGATGCTCTCGACCCTGGAACTCAGCCCGCAGAATCTCGACGCCGAGGCCCCGGTGCGGATCGCGGTGAAGAACCTCGATTTCTACTACGGCGAGCACAAGGCGCTGAAGAACATCAATCTCGATTTCCGCGACCGGCACGTCACGGCGCTGATCGGCCCCTCGGGCTGCGGCAAGTCGACCCTGCTGCGCATCTTCAACCGGATCTATTCGCTCTACCCGGAGCAGCGCGCCGAGGGCGAGATACTGCTCGACGGCCGCAACGTCATCTCCAACGACATCGACGTCAACGAATTGCGCTCGCGCGTCGGCATGGTCTTCCAGAAGCCGACGCCTTTCCCGATGTCGATCTACGACAACGTCGCCTTCGGCATCCGCCTCTACGAGAAGCCGCCGAAATCAGAGCTCGACGACCGGGTCGAGGGCGCGCTGCGTCGCTCGGCTCTGTGGGACGAGGTCAAGGACAAGCTGAAGAGCTCCGGCATGGGCCTGTCCGGCGGCCAGCAGCAGCGGCTCTGCATCGCCCGCACCATCGCGCAGAAGCCCGAGGTGATCCTGTTCGACGAGCCGACCTCGGCGCTCGACCCGATCTCGACCGGCAAGATCGAGGACCTGCTCGAGCAACTCAAGACCGACTTCACCATCGTCATCGTGACGCACAACATGCAGCAGGCGGCGCGCATCTCGCAGTACACCGCCTTCATGTATCTCGGCGAGGTCATCGAGTTCGCCCCGACCAACACGATCTTCATGAACCCGCACAAGAAGCAGACGCAGGACTACGTCACCGGCCGCTTCGGCTGATCCGTTTTCCGCGCCGCACAGGGACAAGATGCAGATGACCGACCATATCGTCCGCTCCTACGATGCCGAACTGGAGGCGCTGCGCCGCAGCCTCGCCGAGATGGGCGGCATGTCCGAGCGCATGCTCGGCGATTCCACCGTCGCCCTGGTGCGCCGCGACACCACCCTGGCGCAGAAGGTCATCAGCGCCGACCAGCGCCTCGACAACCTGCAGCGCGACGTCGAGGAGCGCGCGGTGCTGACGATCGCGCGCCGCCAGCCGCTCGCCAACGATCTGCGCGAGCTGATCTCGGCGATCCGCATCGCCTCCGACATCGAGCGCGTCGGCGACCTCGCCAAGAACATCGCCAAGCGCTCGGTCGCGATCTCCGGCCAGTTCCAGCCGCCGCACCGCGCCGTGGTCGGGCTCGAGCATATGAGCCGCCTCGTCCAGGCCCAGCTCAAGGATGTGCTCGACGCCTATGCCGCCGGCAACGAGCAGAAGGCGATGGAGGTCTGGCACCGCGACGGCGAGATCGACGCGCTCTACACCTCGCTGTTCCGGGAGCTCCTGACCTACATGATGGAGGATCCGCGCAACATCTCGTTCTGCACGCATCTGCTGTTCTGCGCCAAGAACGTCGAGCGCATCGGCGACCACACCACCAACATCGCCGAGACGATCCACTATCTCGTCACCGGCGGCACCATCGACGGCAACCGGCCGAAGCTCGACACGACCAATATCGAGGTCGAGGCGGTGACCGGCTCCTGAGCCGGCGCGTCGCCATAAGGACACACCCCGCTCATGCCCGCACGCATCCTTATCGTCGAGGACGAGGAGCCGCTGACGCTCCTCCTGCGCTACAACCTCGAGGCCGAGGGCTTCGTGGTCGACAGCGTCGCGCGCGGCGACGACGCCGAGCTGCATCTGCGTGATTCCACCCCCGATCTCGTCCTGCTCGACTGGATGCTGCCCGGCCTGTCCGGCATCGAGCTCTGCCGGCGCCTGCGGGCGCGGCGCGACACCGAGCGCGTGCCGATCATCATGCTGACGGCGCGCGGCGAAGAGACCGAGCGGGTGCGTGGTCTGGCGACCGGCGCCGACGACTATGTCGTGAAGCCGTTCTCACTGCCCGAGCTGATCGCGCGCATCCAGGCGCTGCTGCGCCGCGCCAAGCCCGGCCATGTCGCCGGCCTGCTCGCGGCGGGCGACCTCGAGCTCGACCGCACCACCCGCCGCGTCCGCCGCTCCGGCCAGGAGTTGCATCTCGGCCCGACCGAGTTTCGCCTGCTCGAATTCCTGATGCAGGCGCCGGGCCGGGTCTATTCCCGCGCCCAGCTCCTCGACGCCGTCTGGGGCCGCGACGTCTACATCGACGAGCGCACCGTCGACGTCCATGTCGGGCGCCTGCGCAAGGCGATCACCCCCGACGATTCGAAGGACCCGCTCCGCACGGTGCGCGGCGCCGGCTATGCCTTCGACGAGACCTTCGCGCGGGGCTGAGGCGTACGGCGTCTTTCTTATCCGCCACGTCATCCCGGACACGCCGCGCAGCGGCGCAGATCCGGGATCCATCATAAGTCACGCCAGAGCTCTACGACGGATCCCGGAGCTCGCTTCGCTGCGTCCGGGATGACGATGTGATTCAACGGGAAGCGACTTGACCCGCACTCCCGCAGGCCCCAAGCCCCCATCATGCAGCCCAAATCCATCGCGATCATCGGCGCGGGGCCGGCCGGCCTGATCGCGGCCGAGCGCCTGTCGGCGCAAGGCCATGCCGTCACGCTTTACGACCGCATGCCCTCATCGGCGCGAAAATTCCTGCTCGCCGGACGCGGCGGCCTCAACCTGACCCATTCCGAGCCGCTCGACCGGCTCCTGACCCGCTACGGCGCGGCGCAAGCCTGGCTCGAAACGGCCATCCGCGCCTTCCCTCCACAGGCCCTGCGCGATTGGGCCGACGGCCTCGGCGCCGCGACCTTCGTCGGAACCAGCGGCCGCGTCTTCCCCGCGGCGATGAAGGCCTCGCCCTTGCTGCGCGCCTGGTTGCGCCGGCTCGAGGCGCAAGGCGTCGGGCTCGCGGCCGGCCGGCGCTGGACCGGCTGGGACGCCGAGGGCGCGCTGCTGTTCGAGACTGCCGCCGGCGTCGAGCGCATCCGGCCCGACGCGACCCTGCTGGCACTCGGCGGCGCGAGCTGGCCCCGGCTGGGCTCCGATGGCGGCTGGGTGCCGCTGCTGGCGGCGCGCGAGGTCGCGATCCGTCCGCTTCGACCCGCCAATGCCGGCTTCAGCGTCGCCTGGTCGCCGTTGATGCGCGAAAAATTCGCCGGCGCGCCGCTCAAGCGCATCGTCATCCGGCATCGCGACGTCCTTGGCGACCGCCAGGCGGCGGGCGAGGCGATGCTCGATCCGGCCGGCATCGAGGGCGGCGCGGTCTACTCGCTTTCGGGCCCGTTGCGCGAGGCGATCCTGCGCGACGGCCGGGCCGCGATCACGCTCGATCTGCGCCCGGACATCGAGACCCAGCGCCTCTCCGAGCGGCTGGCCCAGCGCCGCAAGGGCGAGACGCTGAGCAATCATCTGCGCAAGGCGGCCGGTCTCTCGCCCGCCGCCATCGCCGTGCTCCGCGAGTGCGCCGCCACGCTGCCGCAGGAGCCGGCGGCGCTCGCCGCCCTGGTCAAGGCCGCGCCGCTGACATTGACCGGGCTCTTCCCGATCGAGCGCGCCATCTCGACCGCCGGCGGCATCGCGGCGGCGGAGATCGACGACGGCTTCATGCTGAAGCGCCTGGCCGGGGTCTTCGTCGCCGGCGAGATGCTCGATTGGGAGGCGCCGACCGGCGGCTATCTGCTCCAGGCCTGCTTCGCCACCGGCGTCGGCGCGGCGGCCGGCGTCGCGGCCTGGCTGGAGCGCGCCTGAACCCGCTTCATCGCAGCGGGTTCAGTGCGGTCGCACCCCGTCCCGACCTCTGCGGCCGGGCGCCGATTCAGCGCGCCTGCGTCGACACCGCCTCGATCGGCACGATCCGCTGAGGCGCGTCCCAGGCCGGCTCGCTGGCCAGCAGCACGCCGCCCTTGAGCTGTGTCGCGGTCAGCTTGCCTTCGGCGCAGAGGAAGGCCTGGACCAGCATCTCGCGCTGCTCCGGCGCCAGCCCGAGGATCTGGGTCATCAGCCAGAGATCGTCGTTCAGGTCGTATTGCGCCGCCTCTTCGGTCAGCGTGCGCGGATCGGCGCAGCGCTCCAGCAGGTCGGTCATCAGGCCGAGGGCGCATTCGAGCTTTTCCTTGTCCGCTCCGGACAGCGTCGTCTCAGACATGGATGATCCTCCTCTCGCCCTGCGGCAAAGGCCCGCGCTCGCGATTGGCCAATGTCGGCGTCGCGATGTCCCTGAAGGCGGCGGTGCGGCGATAGGCGTCCTCGCTGACGCCGATCATGGTGCCGACGCAGTTCATGCCGTCGATCACGGCGGGCAGGCCGAGCGGCCTGACGTCCCAGCCGAGCTCGAGGAAGCGCGGCAGCCACCAGGTCTCCATCACCACGGTGATCGCGCTGATCTCGTTGTCGAGGCAGTATTCCAGCATGCCGGCGAGCACGGTGTGCAGCACCTTGCGCTCCGGTCCGCGATGGCCGGGCGCCACGAAGATGCGGGTCCATTCGACGATGCCGGGGCCGCGCTGGATGCCGGCGACATTGGCCAGGAAGGGGAAGACGTCGTTCATCAGATGCGGCTGCAGCGTCGGCACCAGCCGGGTCCCGCCGATGACGCGGCCCTGCTCCAGCGCCAGCAGATAGACCGCGTCCTGCGTATCGAACTGATCGATCTCGCGCCCGTCCGGCCGCTCCAGCGCCATCCATTTGCGTTCGCCGACATAGATCTGGTGGCGAAGCCGGAAATGTTCCTCCAGTTGCGCTGTGTAGAGATGCCGGTTGTCGGCATCGATCACATGGATCATGCGACCCTCCCCTCCTTGTTGTGAGGAGGGGATTGTGCGCCGCGGCCTGGAGGCCGCTATCCCGGTTTTCCGGGAGGGGGAGCGTATTCGTGCCGGCGCGGGCCGCGTTCACGCAAGGGAATGGCCGCCGGGACGAGGTTAGAGCGTGATTTCCCGTCGCAGATGCGCTTCGACGACGGTGCGCGTGCGGCCGCGGACGCCGAGCTTGCGGGCAGCGTTCTTGAAATGCGCCTCGACCGTCTCGGCGCCGATGCCGAGCGCGGTGGCGACACCGTCGGTCGACTTGCCGACCGCCATCCAGGTCAGGACCTCGCGCTCGCGCGTCGTCAGCAGCCGCGGCGTCTCGCGGGAGCGCAAGGTCGCCGCCGCCTTGGCGTGGGCATAGATCGACATCAGATGGATCGCCGAGCGCGAGCGCGAAGACAGGTCGGGCTTGTCGCCGGCCATGGTGACGACGGCCTTGAAGCCGCTCTCGTCATGGATCGGCACGCAGAAGCCGTGCACCATCCGGAAATCGACGGCGCGCTGCATCACCTCGCGCTCGCGCATCGTCGCCGCGTCGTCGCGATAGACCTCGCCCCAGGCGAAGGGGTCGATCGTCTTCTTGCAATGGGCGACGATCGGGTCGACATCGGCGAAGGCGCGCTTGAGGTAGAGGTCGAACCAGCCCGGCGGCCAGCCATTGATCATCACCAGGGGGTCGATGCGATTGCCGCTGTCGGGCAGGCCGGTGATCAGGAAGGCGTGGAAGCCGTAGCTCGCCAGCTTGTCGCGCAGCGAGCAGACCACCTCGCCGGGCGCAGCCAGGCGATTCAGCCGGTCGATGAAGTCGAGCGCATCGCGCCCCGCCTCGAACAACTGACCTGCCATGCAAGCCCTCCTCCCGCGACATGACGGACCCCGCCGCGTTCTGCTGACGCGCTCATCGGCCATCCATGCCTCAACCCCGGTCCATATCGTAGACTGTCTTGGCGACGCGGTCGATTCCGCCGTTCGTCGGCTCCATTCCGTGACTTCGATCCTTGGGGCCTCCCCCGATCGATGCGCCGGCGAACCTGGCGCCATCCACCGCGTTGTCCCGGCAAGACAGATGCCGGCCGAGGAGGATCGGATGACGCAGGGGTTCAGGACCGGCCAGGCGGTGACCTGGCGCTGGGGCGCCAACCGCGCCGAAGGCGAGATCGCCGAGGTGCACACCAAGACGGTCACCCGCACGATCAAGGGCAAGAAGATCAGGCGCAAGGGCTCGCCCGAGGAGCCGGCCTATCTGGTCCGCCAGGCCGATGGCGACCGGGCGCTGAAATCGCACAGCGAGCTGGAGGCGGCGTGATGGGCAAGCCCGACCTGACCCCGCCCGCCACCGTCGCCCGCAACGCCGAGCAGGGTCTCGCCTTGCGCGAAAAATTCAGGCGCGGCGGCACCCGCGTCGGCGTCGGCCGCGCCCGCCAGTTGATGGCGCGCGAACCGATCTCCGCCGACATCGTCAGGCGCATGGCGAGCTATTTCGCCCGCCACGCGGTCGACAAGCAGGGCAAGGATTTCGACAATCGGGACGACCCCTCCGCCGGCTTCATCGCCTGGCAGCTCTGGGGTGGCGACGAAGGCCGGGACTGGGCGGAGAAGAAGAAGGCCGAGATCGAGACGGGCTGAGGGCAGCACTGTTCGATCGATTCGAGAGCATCGGCTTTGGCGTCGTGCCGGACGCCGGCGCCTTCCCGTCGGGCGCGTCGAGCCGTTGGGGGGGCGGCTCGACACTCTACGAGCAGGCCATGGATGCAACGACAGATGTTGTCCTTCGTCAGCGCGCTTCCCTTTGCTGCGCCTGCCCGCTCTGAACGCCCGCTCAGCCCGATCCCTCGACGTTCTTCATCAGATCCTGTCCGAGGTTTGTGCCGACCTGTATCGCCAGCATTCCCGCAAAAAGCCTGAGGTCGCTGTCGTTCAGCGCTTTTGCCAGCGAAACCGCCTCCACGCAGACATGACCGAGCTGGTGCAGGGGGCTGGCCATCCGATCGACCTGCTCGGTCACGTCGGTGTTCACGCCGGTCACCGAGACGGTCCTGCCCTTCTTGATCTTCGGTCGACCGCGGACCTCGATCAGGCGCAAGGTGCCGTTCCTTTGCAGCACGCGATAGCGGACGACATAGTCGCTGCCGCTGCTGATGGCGAATTTGAGAGCGGCGACGGCCGCATCGAGATCGGCCGCGTAGATCGCCCTGCGAAACTGGCAGGGCGGGACGCCCGAACGGGCCAGTTCAGGATCGACGCCATAGAAGACGGCCATCGCCGCGTCGGAATAGACGAGTTCTTCGTCGATCCGGTACTCCCACAGCCCGATGACGCCTGCATTCCCGAGGGTTCGGTCGACATCGATGCCGACGCCATGTCCATCTGCGCGGCTCGATCCCGTCTGGCGCATGGCGTACCCGTTCTGATGGCTGGCTAACGAAGCCATACTCGTTTTCCGTGCATTTGTCGCACACAACCGCGTGTATCGCTCTTTGTTCAAAGTCCGTCGACTTGCAGTCGGATTTGCTGACAGCTCCTGTCAGCTGCAGCGATGATTGCTGGCCCCGCCCTCTCGCGCGCCGGCCGGTTCCGCCCCATATTGCCGCCATGCCCAAGCTCTCCGACACCGCCCAAGCCGGCTCTCCCAAACCCAAGCCCGCCAAGAAGCCGGCCTCGGCTCGCACGCCCAACTCAAAGGCGACGAAGCCCGAGCTCAAGCCGCTGGAGGGCTATCTCGCCGACCTGCTCAACCCGGCGATCAACCGCGGCAATGCGCTGCCCGGCGGCGCCTCGGGTTTTTCCGACCAGCCCCAGGCCGGCTACGAGGTCGAGGCGAGGCCCCGCCAGGAAGACAGGCCCGGCGACAACGCGCCCAAGCGGAAGGTCGGCAAGAAGGCGGACTCGGCCTTCGACGGCGAGGAGGGCGCCACCGCCGCCTCGCTGACGGCGCAGTCGCTGCAGACGCTGCTCGAGACCGGCAGCCCGTTCATCGATCCCGGCAAGGCCTGGACGCCGCATCGCCCGCCGCGCCCCGACAAGTCGGAAGGCGGTATCCGCTTCCGGATGAATTCCGAGTTCGAGCCCGCCGGCGACCAGCCGGTGGCGATCGCCGATCTCGTCGACGGCGTGCGCCGGCAGGAGCGCGACCAGGTCCTGCTCGGCGTCACCGGCTCCGGAAAGACCTTCACCATGGCCAAGGTGATCGAGGAGACGCAGCGCCCCGCGCTGATCCTGGCCCCGAACAAGACGCTCGCGGCGCAGTTGTACGGGGAATTCAAGAGCTTCTTCCCCGACAACGCGGTCGAGTACTTCGTCTCCTATTACGACTACTACCAGCCCGAGGCCTATGTGCCGCGTTCGGACACCTATATCGAGAAGGAATCCTCGATCAACGAGCAGATCGACCGGATGCGCCATTCGGCCACGCGCTCGCTTCTGGAGCGTGACGACGTCATCATCGTCGCCTCGGTCTCCTGCATCTACGGCATCGGCTCGGTCGAGACCTATACGGCGATGACCTTCGGCATCAAGCTCGGCGAGAAGATCGAGCAGCGCCAGCTCATCGCCGATCTCGTCGCCCTGCAGTACAAGCGCACCCAGCACGATTTCACGCGCGGCTCCTTCCGCGTCCGCGGCGACGTCATCGAGCTGTTTCCGGCCCACTATGAGGACCGCGCCTGGCGCATCGGCCTGTTCGGCGACGAGGTCGAGCAGATCTCCGAATTCGACCCGCTCACCGGCCAGAAGACCGCCGACCTGGAGTTCGTCAAGGTCTACGGCAATTCGCACTACACCACGCCGCGCCCGACGCTGACCCAGGCCGTGAAGTCGATCAAGGAGGAATTGCGTGGCAGGTTGGATGAACTGAATAGAATGGGCCGCTATCTCGAGGCGCAGCGGCTCGACCAGCGCTGCACCTTCGACATCGAGATGATCGAGGCCACCGGCTCCTGCAACGGCATCGAGAACTATTCGCGCTATCTCACCGGCCGCAAGCCGGGCGAGCCGCCGCCGACGCTCTTCGAGTATCTCCCGGACAACGCCCTCGTTTTCACCGACGAGAGCCACGTCACCGTGCCGCAGATCGGCGGCATGTATCGCGGCGACTTCCGCCGCAAGGCGACGCTGGCGGAATACGGCTTCCGCCTGCCCTCCTGCATGGACAACCGGCCGCTGCGCTTCGAGGAATGGGACGCGATGCGCCCGCAATCCGTTCATGTCTCGGCCACGCCCGGCTCCTGGGAGATGGACCGCACCGGCGGCGTCTTCACCGAGCAGGTCATCCGCCCGACCGGGCTGATCGACCCCCCGGTCGAGATCCGCCCCGCCAAGCACCAGGTCGCCGACCTGCTCGACGAGATCAAGGAGGTCACGGCCGCCGGCTATCGCACGCTGGTCACGGTGCTGACCAAGCGCATGGCCGAGGATCTCACCGAATATCTCCACGAGAACGGCACGCGGGTGCGCTACATGCATTCCGACATCGACACGATCGAGCGCATCGAGATCCTGCGCGACCTGCGCCTCGGCGCCTTCGACGTGCTGGTCGGCATCAACCTGCTGCGCGAGGGCCTCGACATCCCCGAATGCGGCTTCGTCGCCATCCTCGACGCCGACAAGGAGGGTTTCCTCCGCTCCGAGACCTCGCTGATCCAGACCATCGGCCGCGCCGCGCGCAATGTCGACGGCCGCGTCATCCTCTATGCCGACCACGTCACCGGCTCGATGGAGCGCGCGCTGGCCGAAACTTCGCGCCGCCGCGAGAAGCAGGAGGCCTACAACGCCGCTCACGGCATCACGCCGCAGACGATCAAGCGCGCCATCGGCGACATTCTCGGCTCGGTCTATGAGCGCGACCACGTCACCGTCGATGCCGGCCTCTCGACCCCGGCCGCCGGCCACAATTTCAAGGCGGCCCTGGCCGACCTCGAAAAGCGCATGCGCGAAGCCGCAGCCGACCTCGAATTCGAAACCGCCGCCCGCCTGCGCGACGAGATCAAGCGCCTGCAGGCGACCGAGCTGGCGATCTCCGACGACCCGCTGGCGAGGCAGGGCGACGTCGAGGCCTCGGCCGGGAAATACAAGGGCGAGCGCAGCTACGGCGCGAACGCCAACCTCCCGACCCGCGCCCGCAAGCCGACCGACGCCGACATGGGCCCGCACAATTTCGGCGGCGGCGAGGGCAAGCCGGTGGCGCGGGCGCGGCCGAAAAAGCCGGGACTGGACGAGATGGGGCAGCGGACGGAGCAGCGGCCGGTGGGGGCTGGGGAAAAGCGTGGGAGGCGGCGATAGCTGTGAACAGCTGGGTTGCCTAGGCCCATAGCCGTTGACCGAACGCGAGATGAGGCCTTGTATGCACGCATAGCGTTAGCGGGCAGGATTCGCCATGCACTATAAGCTTTTTAGCTATGAATTAACGGCCCCGAACGGTAAAGATCTCAGCCCTGATGATCATGATAAGTTATTTGAACGTTGCAAAGGACGCGATGATACTGGCAATTATACAGAATATAGAGGAAAAAAAGACGCTCTTCTGATGTATATTCGTGTATATGGCACCAAATTTATTGGGTTGGTTGGGCGGCGGTCTAACGATAGGGAGGTCGTTCTATATGATGAAGATGGCGACGAGACGTTCGTTCAGACCGTAGAAGATGAAGATTACCCCCATGCCGCATTTATATGTTTTCCTAGAATTCGGATGATAGCATGTGTTGATGGGGCGCAGATATCTGCTCAGGCGGCAATGGCTCGACTTCATCGGATAATCGGAAGTCGCACTAAGTATTTTTTTGTTGTTAAAGAAATATCGCAGCCGTTTGATCTTCGAAAAGCAACCCAACGTTTCCGTATCACGCAAGTTAATTTTGAGATTCTGCCTGTAAATCCTCATAGTGGCGATCTTGGTCTTGAGCTCGACGCGAGCCGAAAGTTAGATCATATTAAGAAGATCAAGGGAACGGCAGAGGGTAGTCGTAGCGACCCACTGAAATTAGAAGGTGGGTTTCTTACTGCAATCCAACAGCTTCAAGCAAGCGGGCATTGCCGTGTTGGATTTCATGGAATCACTGAAGATGGTGTTGAAGTTCAAGTACCGAAGCCTTCTCAAGCTAAGAAGCTTTCAGATGACACTGATGATCATACTGCAGGCGAGGAAGAGGGCGTTCGAATAAAATTCCCTAGCCAAAAGCAAAAATATCCGTTTTCGGAAGCGCACGTTCTTGAAGTTCTAAAGGTCGCAAAAAAGTTTTTGGCAATGAGTGCTGATGACGACTGATATCAGGCCCCCACGATTTTCGCATCTTTTTGCGAAAGAATTAATGCGCTCGGCCTCTCGAAGGGGATGGCGTGCTTTCTTTCCGATTGTCTTAATTCTATGCGTAACTACGCCGATAATAATATCTTTTTTTGGAAAAGAGTACTTAAATAAGAATTTCGCCGTAGCGGATGCAATTACGATTATATCTTCAATCGCTGTCATCGGCTCTTTTTTGGGTGCCTCGTCTGTCGCACTGACCGCGCATCTTCAAAAAATTATATCGGAATATCCATTTGCTAATTATCTGAAAAGTGAAGGACTTTTTGATTCTTATTTATTTTGGCCTCAATTTGTTTTACTTATCCAAATAGTATGCACATCGATATGTGTGATTTTTAACGTCGTAATTGGCGTTTTTAATTTGGCCTGGTTGTCAAGTCATCTCATAATATTTTCTCTTTTTATTATTATGTATGCTTTTATAAAGACTTGGCAATTAATCGATCTTATTCGGCATGTTACATGGCATTACGAAGATTATATGTCTCAGTATCATAGTGAAAAACTGAGTTAATTAACGCAGTTAGTTTCGCTTAAACGATATCAATGCATGAGTGCCATTTTCTACGATTGGAAAAAGAAGTCTCGCTTCCGTAGGCTCTCCGCTATGGCGGACTTGTTCCAACCAGCCCCGTCTTCGCCCGTCGAGCCCTACACCCAAGACGTGGATGCTCGCCACATGGCCGGGCACGACAGCGAAGGCGAAAGGCGCCGGAAGAACCCCTCTCCTGTAAGGAGAGGGGCAGGGGAGAGGTGACGGCCGCTGGACCAGCGGCGCGAGAACCTCACCGCTGCGAAGGCGAGCCTCATCCGGATAACGGCCGACACCTCTCCCTGCCCTCTCCTTACAGGGAGGGTTCTCCGTCGAGGTTCCCGTGCGCTCCCCGTCATGGTCGGCCCTGTCCCGACCATCCACGTCTTTGCGCATCGAGCTTCGACGCCAAGGTGAGCCGGTCTCCCGCCGCCAAACCAGCGGGAACAATCATCCTCACCCCCTGTTTCCCGCAAACGGGCCAAAGAGCCCCTTCAGGGAGAGAAACGATGTTGAAAACCACCATGACCCTCGCCGCGCTCGGCTTCGTGCTAGCGCTGTCGCCGGCTCGGGCGCAGACCGCGTCGGGGGCGCCCAACACCACGCCGCTGCCGCCGACGACCTGCAGCCAGGTCGAGCTGTCCAAGATGAACGCCGAGACCGCCAAGATGACCGACCCGGCCAAGAAGGCGGCCGCGATGAAGGAACTGACCCTGGCCACCGACATGATGGCCAAGGACGACATGAAGGCCTGCGCCACCCATCTCGGCAACGCCATCAAGATGATTCCCGGCCGCAGTTGAGGGTCCGGAGCGCAGCGAGAGGCGCGGGGAACCCTTCTCCCGGATGGGAGAAGGGCAGGGATGAGGGCCCGCCGCTGATCGCTTGAGCACCACGGAGCCGTTGCGCCTCGTCCTCCTCCGGCAGGCCCTCATCCGCCCCTGCCGGGGCACCTTCTCCCATCCGGGAGAAGGGAAGACGGCGTCGCGCTCTCCTGAACTTATCCCCGTCCCCTCCGTCCCATGCCTATTCTCCCCCCGCTCCGCCCGACCAAGGGGGCTGTCGCGAGGCATCGTGCGGCCGGGCGGAGTGCGGTGTTCATGGCAGGGGCCGTTGCGGGCAGTCCGCCATGGAGGGGCTTCGTCGCCCGGGTCGACAGCAACCCGGTCCGTGAGGGACGCAACGCGCGGCGAAAGCACCAAAGACAATCGCGTGCGGGGTCGGGTGGCGGCTGACGGCGCTGCTTCGACAGACATTCGACATCGACATCGGCACGCAGCCGTCGACTGCGACGCCACCCGGCCCCGCGCATCCCCTCGGATACGCCCGAACCCCCCGCGGCGAGACGCCGGACGGGGCTTTCGGTGCGTCCGGCGCCGGCCCGCGCTTGCCGCCTCCGGCCCGAGCGCCTACAAGCCGCCGACTTCGGACAATCCAGGACATCACCATGCGACCCTCCAAACGCGCGGCCGACGAGATGCGCAAGGTCACGCTCGAACGCGGCGTCGTCCGCTATGCCGAGGGCTCCTGCATGGTCTCCTTCGGCGAGACCAGGGTGCTTTGCGCGGCCTCGGTCGAGGAGAAGGGGCCACCCTGGCTGCGCGGCACCGGCAAGGGCTGGGTCACCGCCGAATACGCCATGCTGCCGCGCGCGACGCATGAGCGCACCCGCCGCGAGGTCACCTCCGGCAAGCCGTCCGGCCGCACCCAGGAGATCCAGCGCCTGGTCGGTCGCAGCTTGCGCGCGGTCGTCGACCTGACCGCGATCGGCGAGCGCCAGATCGTGGTCGACTGCGACGTGATCCAGGCCGATGGCGGCACCCGCACCGCCTCGATCACCGGCGCCTGGGTCGCGCTGCACGACGCGCTGAAATGGATGGAGGGGCGCGGCATGCTGAAGGGCGCGAATCCGCTGAAGGACCACGTCGCGGCGATCTCCTGCGGCATCGTCGCCGGCAATCCGGTGCTCGATCTCGACTATATCGAGGATTCCGGCGCCCAGACCGACGCCAACTTCGTCATCACCGGCACGGGCGGCCTCGTCGAGGTCCAGGGCACGGCCGAGGGCGCGCCGTTCTCGGAGGAGGAGCTGCTGGCGCTGCTGAAGCTCGCCAAGGGCGGCGTCGGCAAGCTGGTGGCACTGCAGAAGGCGGCGGTGGCCTGACGATGACCGCCCACCGCCTCCTCACCGGCAAGGTCGTGATCGCGACCCACAACCAGGGCAAGTTGCGCGAGATGCGCGAGCTGCTCGGACCCTATGGCGTCGAGCTGATCTCGGCCGGCGCGCTCGGCCTGCCCGAGCCGGTCGAGGACGGCACGATGTTCTCCGAGAACGCGGCGATCAAGGCGGTCGCGGCAACGACGGCGTCGGGCCTGCCGGCGCTGTCGGACGATTCCGGCATCTGCATCGACGCGCTCGACGGCGCGCCCGGCCTGCTCTCGGCCAACTGGGCCGGGCCCGGCAAGGATTTCTCCCCGGCGCTGGAGCGGGTGCAGCGCGAGCTCGCCCGACGTGGCGCGACCACGCCCGGGCAGCGCCGCGCCCATTTCGTCTCGGCGCTGGTGATCGCCTGGCCGGACGGGCATGAGGAGCTGTTCGAGGGCCGCGTCTTCGGCACGGTGACCGAGGCCCCGCGCGGCGAAGGCGGCTTCGGCTACGATCCGATCTTCCTGCCCGACGGCCACGCCAAGACCTTCGGCGAGATGACGGCAGCCGAGAAGCACGGCATCCCGGCCGACGGCTCGCCCGGCCTGTCGCATCGGGCGCGGGCCTTCCACCTGCTGGCCGCCGCCTGCCTGCGCAAGCCGGCATGAGCACGCTCGCCACCCTTGATCGGCCCTCGGTCCCCGACCATCCGACGATGGGGGCGGGCTTCGCGGTCTATGTGCATTGGCCGTTCTGCCTGGCCAAATGCCCCTATTGCGACTTCAACTCCCATGTCCGGCACGCCCCGCCCGACCAGGCGCGATACATCGCGGCGTTCCGGCGCGAGATCGCCCACCGCGCCGGGCTCGCGCCGCGCCGCACCGTCTCCTCGATCTTCTTCGGCGGCGGCACGCCCTCGCTGATGGAGGGCCGCACGGTCGGCGCGATCCTCGACGCGATCGGCGAGCACTGGGCGATCGACCCGCATTGCGAAGTCTCGCTGGAGGCCAACCCGACCAGCGTCGAGGCCGGGCGCTTCGCCGATTTCCGCGCGGCCGGCGTCAACCGGGTCTCGCTCGGCGTCCAAGCGCTGAACGATGCCGATCTCAAGGCGCTCGGCCGAATGCATTCGACACAGGAAGCGCTCGATGCGGTCGCGATCGCGCGGCGCTATTTCGAGCGCTATTCCTTCGACCTGATCTATGCCCGCTCGCCCCTGCAGACGCCGGCTCTGTGGCGGGCCGAACTCGAACTGGCGATCGGCCATGCGGCCGAGCATCTCTCGCTCTACCAGCTCACCATCGAGCCCGGCACGGCGTTCGAGCAGTTGTTCCGCGCCGGCAGGCTCGCGATCCCCGATCACGAGGCGGGCGCGGCGCTCTACGAGATCACCCAGGAGATCACGGCCCGACACGGCCTGCCGGTCTACGAGATCTCGAACCACGCCAGGCCCGGCGCCGAATGCCGGCACAATCTGGTCTATTGGCGCTATGGCGAATATGCCGGCATCGGACCGGGCGCGCATGGCAGGCTGGTGACGCCGGATGGCCGGATGGCGCAGTCGACCGAGAAGCGCCCGGAGGCCTGGCTCGAACGCGTCGAGGCCGAGGGCTCCGCGCTCGTCGAAGACGAGCGCCTCAACGCCGAGGCGCAGGGCGACGAGTATCTGCTGATGGGCCTGCGCCTGGTCGAGGGCATCGACCCCGCGATCTTTGCCGCGCTGGCCGGGCGCGAGCTGACGCCGGAGCGGGTCGAGAGCCTGATCGAGGACGGGCTGCTGGTCCGGAAAGCCCGTGGCAAGCTCGCCTGCACGCCCGACGGGGCGCTGGTGCTCGACGCCGTGGTGGCGGATCTGGCGGCCTGACAGGCCTACTGCGTCCGCGGCCCGAGATCGCGCGGGGCGGCGTTGACCGTGACGATCTGGCCGTTGCGCAGTTCGAGCACGGCCAAGCCCCGCTCGTTCTGGCCGTCGGGACGGAAGCGGAAGACGCCGTCTGCGCCGGCGAAGCCGGAAGGGTTGGTCAGTACCGTCTCGGCGAAGCGCTGCGAGCCTTGCGTGCGCACCAGCGCCGCCGCCAGCGAAACCGCGTCGTAGGAGAGCGTCGCGGTGCGGGTCGGCGGGGTGTTGAAGCGCTGCTGGTAACGGCCGGCGAAGGCGTTGAAGCCGGCGGTGTCGGGCGAGGCGAACCAGCCGCCCTGGATCGCCGGCACGCGCGCGACATTGGCGTCGTTCCAGACGCCGGTGCCGAGCGGCTTGATCTTGGCCGGATCGTAGCCGCCCTGCTGCAGAGCGAGGCCGAGAGCCGGCATGGTGTCGGCGGCGGCGGGCACGAACAGCGCATCCGACTGGCCGAAGGCCGGCGCGAGCCGCCCGACGGCAGCCCGCATCGCGGCCTGGTCGGCGCCGAAGCGCTCGATCGCGACGACGCGGGCGCCGCGCGCCGCGACCGCCTGCTGGAACGCCGCCTCGACGACCTTGCCATAGGCCGTGTCGGGCACCAGCGCGGCGAAGGATTTGCGACCCTGCGCCGAGGCATAGGCGATGACGCGGTTGACGTCGTTCTCCGGCGGGAAGGAGAGCAGGTAGACGCCGCGCGTGGCGACGTTGGAATCGCTGGAGAAGGCCATCACCGGGCGGTTGGCGGCGCGCGCCACCTGTCCGGCAGCCTGGACCGAGGGCGCGAAGAGCGGTCCGATGATCAGCTCGGCCCCCTCGCCCAGCGCCTCGCGCGCAGCAGTGGCCGCGCCGTCGGCGGTGCCGCGATCGTCCTTGACCAGCAGCGTGAGATCGGCGCCGGGGAATTCCGCCAGCGCCATCTCGGCAGCGTTCTTCAGGGCGTTGCCGACGACGGCGCCCTGGCCTTCCGCCGTCAGCGGCAGGATCAGCCCGACCTTGACCTTGCCGGTACCGAGCGTCTGGCCGGTCGGCTGGCCGCCGGCCGGCGCGCTCGTGCCGCTGTCGAGGCCGGGCAGCCCGGTCGGACCGCCGGTGCAGGCCGAAAGCGCGAGGCAGGCCGCGACCGCGGCCATGGCGGCGGGCCGGCGCGCGAACCGGGGGAAGAGCCGAAGCGGCGACACGGGGCGATCTCCAGTCATGGCTCGAACTCTCGGACCGAAACGCGATGGCCGGCGGCCAAGGCAGCCGGCTGGGCAGTCCCCCGACCGTGGGGCTTTCCTGCCAGCCCGGCATCCTATTTTCAAGTTGTTAACTCTGTGTTGCAGCGCCGGCGACGCTGCCGCGTGGCGCGGGCGCGTCGCTTGTGGCAGCGTGCCGGCGATGTCGACCCCAGCTCCGCCGCGCGCTCCCAGCTACACCGCCTTCGGGCTCAAGGCCGAGGCCGAGCCGCTGGCGGCCGGACTCCACATCGTCGCGACGCCGATCGGCAATCTGCGCGACATCTCGTTCCGGGCTCTCGCCACGCTCGCCGCCGCCGACGCGGTGCTGGCCGAGGACACCCGCACCTCCAAGGTCCTGCTGGCGCATTACGGCATCTCGACGCCGCTGCTACCCTATCACGAGCACAACGCCGCACAGATGCGGCCGAAGATCCTCGGCCGGCTGCGCGAAGGCGGCAAGCTCGCGCTGATCTCGGACGCCGGCACGCCACTGGTCTCCGATCCCGGCTACAAGCTCGTCGCCGACGTCGTGGCGGAAGGGCTGCCGGTCACCGGCATTCCCGGTCCCTCGGCCGTGCTGGCGGCGCTGGTGCTGGCGGGCTTGCCGACCGACCGCTTCTTCTTCGAGGGCTTCCTGCCGCCGAAATCGGCGGCGCGGCGCGGCCGGCTGACCGAACTCGCCGCGATCCCCGGCACGCTCGTCTTCTTCGAATCGCCGCGCCGGCTGGCCGAGATGCTCGGCGACGCCGCCGCCGTGCTCGGGCCGCGCCCGGCGGCCGTGGCGCGCGAGCTGACCAAATATTACGAGACGGTACGGCGCGGCACGCTGGCCGAACTCTCCGCCCATTACGAGCAGGAGGAGGCGCGCGGCGAGATCGTCGTCATCATCGGCCCGCCCGGCGCGGAGGAGTTGGGACCCGGCGACGGGGCGATCGACGGCTTGCTGCGCGCCGCGCTCGATTCCGTCTCACTCAAGGAGGCGGTGGCGCAGGTGGCGGCGAAGACGGGCCAGCCGCGCCGAAGAATCTATGCCCGCGCGCTCGAACTGACGCGGGAGCCGTGAGCCAAACCGGGCGCAGCTTGCGGGCAAGGCGTTCCGGCGCGAGCGGGCGGCGCGCGGAATGGCTGGCGCTGCTCTGGCTGAGCCTGAAGGGCTATCGGCTGCTGGCGCGCCGCTTCGGCGGCAAGGGCGGCGAGATCGACCTTATCATGAAGCGCGGCCGCACCGTCGCCTTCGTCGAGGTCAAGGCGCGTGGGCTGATGGAAGACGCGCTCGACGCGATCACGCCGGGCAAGCGCCGCTTCATCGAGATGCGCATCCGGCAATGGCTGGCGCGCAATCCCTGGGCGATGGACCATGATCTGCGGGCCGATGCGGTGTTCATCGCGCCCTGGCGGCTGCCGCGGCATGTGGCGAGGGCGTTCGAGCTTGTCTTGTGACGCAAGGCCACCCACTTGCAGCGACGGCGCGCCCCGGACGATAAGGGCGCACGTCCAGCGGAGCCTTCTGTCATGACCCTCACCGTCGCCATCCAGATGGACCCGATCGAGCGCATCCGGATCGCCGGCGACACCGGCTTCTCGCTGATGCTGGAAGCCCAGGCGCGCGGCCACACGCTCTACACCTATACCCCCGACAAACTGACGCTGCGCGACGGCAAGGTCACGGCCCGCATCCGCCCGGTCGAGGTCCGCGACGTCGAGGGCGACCATTTCACCGCCGGGGCCGAGGAGCGCGTCGATCTGTCGAGCCTCGACGTCGTCCTGCTCCGGCAAGACCCGCCCTTCGACATGGCCTATGTCACGACGACGCATCTGCTCGAGCGCATCCATCCGAAGACGCTGGTGGTCAACGATCCGACACAGGTCCGCAATGCCCCCGAAAAGATCTTGGTCACGCATTTTCCGGAGCTGATGCCGCAGACCCTGATCACCCGCGACAAGGCCGAGATCGAGGCCTTCCGCGACGAGTTCGGCGAGATCGTGATGAAGCCGCTCTACGGCCATGGCGGCGCGACGGTGTTCAAGACCGGCAAGGACGACCCGAATTTCGGCTCGCTCTACGATCTCTTCGCCGGCATCTTCCGCGAACCCTGGGTGATCCAGCGCTACATGAAGGAGGTCTCGGCCGGCGACAAGCGCATCATCCTGATCGACGGCAAGGCTGCCGGCGCGGTCAACCGGGTGCCCGCAGCCGGCGACCTGCGCGCCAACATGGTGCGCGGCGGAGCGGCGGCGCCGACCGACCTGTCGACGCGCGAGCTCGAGATCTGCGAGGCGATCGGCCCGATCCTGCGCGAGCGCGGCCTGCTGCTCGTCGGCATCGACGTGATCGGCGGCAACCTCACCGAAATCAACGTCACGGCCCCGACCGGCGTGCGCGCGATCAAGAAGCTCGGCGGGCCCGATCTGGCGGCACAGCTCTGGGACGTGATCGAGAGCAAGCGCTAGGGAGCGGCTACTGTCGGCTGACGACTGCCGTCCCGTTCAACGGGTTCGCCTCGTCCCAGCCATAGCGCATCGTCTCGAAGCGCATCGTCACGGCATCGACGAGAAGTATCTTGCCGACCAGCGGTTCGCCGAAGCCGGTGACCGCGCGGACCACCTCCAGCGCCATCAGCGAGCCCATCACGCCGGCGAGCGCTCCCAGCACGCCGATCTCGGCGCAGGGCGCGACCGTGCCCGGCGGCGGCTCGGTCGGGAAGAGACAGCGCCAGGTCGGGTTGGGCTTGCCCTCGGCATCCGTCTCATGGGCGCGGATCGTCGTCAGCGAGCCGTCGAAGCGGCCGAGCGCACCGGTGACCAGCGGCCTGTGCTCGTGAAAGCAGGCGTCGGAGACGGCGTAGCGCGTCGCGAAATTGTCCGAGCCCTCGGCGACGACGTCGTAGAAGGCGATCAGCGCGCGGGCATTGTGCGGGTCGATCCGCACGACATGCTCCTCGACCACGACATGCGGATTGAGCCTGCGGATGAACTGCGCCGCCGCCACGGCCTTGTGGGCGCCGATGTCGGCGGTGCCGAAGATGGTCTGGCGCTGCAGGTTCGAGAGCGAGACCACGTCGTCGTCGACGATGCCGATCTTGCCGATGCCGGCGGCGGCCAGATATTGCAGCAGCGGCGCGCCGAGCCCGCCGGCGCCGACGACGAGCACGCGGGCGTTCTTCAGCCGGTTCTGGCCGGGCCCGCCGATCTCCGGCAGCACCAGATGGCGGGCATAGCGCTCGATCTCGTCCGGGCTCAGGCTCATCGCAGCAGATTTAGGGCGATCGGCGCGGGCCGGCAATCTGTCGCGCAGGCTGGGGCGTTGCCGGCTTGGCCCGGCGCGGAAGCCATGCCATCGTGAGCCCAGACAGGAGCGGGCCACACGCTCCGCACTCAGACAGGGGTCACCTTCCATGCGCTTGACATCTCTCGCCCTGGCGCTCGCCGGCGTCGCTCTCTCGGCGGTCGCCGCGACCGCGCAGCAGGCGATCAAGCCCGCGATCGTCTACGACAAGGGCGGAAAATTCGACAAATCCTTCAATGAGGGCGTCTTTGCCGGCGCTGAGAAGTTCAAGGCCGAGACCGGGGTCGAGTTCCGCGATTTCGAGCCGAGCAACGACGCCCAGATCGAGCAGGCTTTGCGCCGCTTCGCCCGCGACGGCAACTCGCCGATCATCGCGGTCGGCTTCTCGCAGGCGACCGCGTTGCAGAAAGTCGCGGCCGAATTCCCAGACCTGAAGTTCACCATCATCGACATGGTGGTCGAGCTGCCGAACGTGCAGTCGGTCGTGTTCAAGGAGCATGAGGGCTCCTATCTCGTCGGGCTCTTGGCCGGCCTCGCCTCCAAGAGCAACAAGGTCGGCTTCGTCGGCGGCATGGACATTCCGCTGATCCGGAAATTCGCCTGCGGCTATCTCCAGGGCGTCAAGGCGGCCAAGAAAGACGCCGAGATCTTCCAGAACATGACCGGCTCGACACCGGCGGCCTGGAACGACCCCGTCAAGGGCGGCGAGCTCGCCAAGTCGCAGATCGACCGCGGTGCCGACGTGATCTACCACGCCGCTGGCGGCACCGGCATCGGCGTGCTGCGCGCCGCCGCCGACGCCGGCAAGCTCGGCATCGGCGTCGATTCCAACCAGAACGGCCTGCAGCCCGGCAAGGTGCTGACCTCGATGCTGAAGCGCGTCGACGTCGCGGCCTACGCTTCCTTCAAGGCCGCTCGCGACGGTGCCTGGAAGCCCGGCGTCTCGGTGCTCGGCCTCAAGGAGGACGGCGTCGGCTGGGCGCTCGACGACGCCAACAAGGGCCTGATCACGCCGGAGATGAAGGCCGCCGCCGACAAGGCCAAGGCCGACATCATTTCGGGCGCGGTCAAGGTGCACGACTACATGTCGGACTCGAAATGCACGATGTGAGGCGCGCCCCGCGCGCCTCCGCCCATGAAGATCACCATTCTCGGTTCGGGCGACGCCTTCGGCTCGGGCGGGCGCTTCAACACCTGCCTGCAGATCGAAGCCGGCGCTGAGCGCCTGCTACTGGATTGCGGCGCGTCGAGCATGGTCGCGCTGAACAAGGCCGGCATCGACCGCAACGGCATCTCGACCCTGCTGTTCACGCATTTCCACGGTGACCATTTCGGCGGCTTGCCGGCCTTCCTGCTCGACGCGCATTTCGTCTCGCGGCGCAGCGAGCCTTTGACGATCGCGGGGCCGATCGGCATCGAGCGTCGCGCCCTGCACGCGCTGGAGACCGATTTCCCCGGCGCCTCCGGCAATCGCTGGCGCTTCCCGATCGCGTTCGTCGAGGTGACGCCGGAGGCGCCCGCGACGCTCGCCGGCATCGCCGTTTCGGCCTTCCCGATGGCGCATGACGAGCGCGCCGGCCCCTGCCAGGGCTACCGGCTCGCCCATGACGGCAAGGTCTTCGCCTTCTCCGGCGACACGGCCTGGAGCGAGGCGCTGGCGCCGCTGGCGGATGGCGCCGACGCGCTGCTGGTCGAGTGCTACAGCCGAGATACCAAGCTCGCCAACCATCTCGACTACGAGACGCTCGCCGCCAACCGCGATCGCCTGAAGACGCCTCGCATCGTGCTGACCCATATGGCCGCCGCCATGCTGGCGCATCCGGAACCGTTGGCCGAAGAACGCGCCTTCGACGGCATGGTGCTCGCGCTGTGACGCCCGCCATCGCACTGTCCGGCGTCTCCAGGCGCTTCGGCCCGGTCCAGGCCAACAAGGACGTTTCGCTCTCGGTCGCGGCCGGATCGATCCATGGCATCGTCGGCGAGAACGGGGCCGGGAAGTCGACGCTGATGTCGATCCTCTACGGCTTCTACGAGGCCGATTCCGGCGAGATCAGGATCGACGGCGCGGTCCGGCGCATCCGCTCCTCGGGCGACGCGATCGCGGCCGGCATCGGCATGGTCCACCAACACTTCATGCTGATCGAAACGCTGTCGGTGGTCGAGAACATCGTGCTCGGCGCCGAAGGCGGCCCGCTGCTGAAAGGCGGGCTCGATCAGGCGCGGGCAGAGCTTGCAAGGCTGGCTAAGGATTACGGTCTCGCGATCGACCCCGACGCGATCGTCGGCGACCTCTCGGTCGGGCTGCAACAGCGCGTCGAGATCCTGAAGAGCCTCTATCGCGGCGCCCGCATCCTGATCCTGGACGAGCCGACCGCGGTGCTGACGCCGCCCGAGGCCGACCAGCTCTTTGCCCTCCTGCGCGCCCTGAAGGCGCAGGGCAAGACCGTCATCCTGATCACGCACAAGCTGCGCGAGATCATGGAGGTGACCGACCGCGTCTCGGTGATGCGGCGCGGCGAGATGGTGGCCCATGTCGCGACCTCCGAGACCTCGCCGGCGGCACTGGCCGAGGCGATGGTTGGGCGGCGCGTGCTGCTGCGCGTCGAGAAGAGCCCGCGGCCGCGCGGTCAGCCGGTGCTGGAGGCGGTCGGCCTGAGTCTCGCCGATGCGCGCGGCGTCGCATTGCTGAGCGAGGCGAGCCTCACGCTCCATGCCGGCGAGATCGTCGGCATCGCCGGCGTCGCCGGCAACGGCCAGAGCGAGCTGCTCGACCTGCTCGCCGGGCTGATCCAGCCCTCCCGCGGCGTGATCCGGCTCGATGGCCGCATCCTCACGGCGGCCGACCGAAACCCGGCATGCTTACGCCGGCTCGGCCTGATGCACATTCCAGAGGACCGCCAGAAGGCCGGCCTCGTCACCGCCTTCTCGGCAGCCGAGAACGCCATTCTCGGCTATCATGACGACGCCGCCTATGGGACGGGCCCGCTGCTCTCGCCGGCGCGGATCGAACGGCATGCGCGCGCCGCTTTCGCGGCCTATGACGTGCGCCCGCCCGATCCGGCGCTGAAGACGGCGAATTTCTCCGGCGGCAACCAGCAGAAGATCGTGCTGGCACGCGAGATCGAGCGCGCGCCGAAAGTCCTGCTCGTCGGCCAGCCGACGCGCGGCGTCGACATCGGCGCGATCGAGTTCATCCATCGCCGCCTGATCGGCCTGCGCGACGCCGGCGTCGCGATCCTGCTGGTCTCGGTCGAGCTCGAGGAGGTGATGGCGCTGTCCGACCGCATCCTCGCCATGTGCGGCGGCAGGATCACCGGCGAACGCGCGGCCGAGGCGACCGACGAGCGCGATCTCGGGCTGCTGATGGCGGGCGTGGGGGAAGCGGCGTGACCGCAGCCCCCCTCACCCTGCCGCGCTGGGCCGATGCCGGCCTCGTCCCGCTGGTCGCCGTGGTCGCCGCGCTGCTCGTCGCCGGGCTCGTCGTGCTCGGCATCGGCGAGAGCCCGCTGGAGGCGACCGCGATCCTGCTGCGCGGGTCGCTCGGCTCGGTCGAGGGCTTCTGCTTCACGCTCTACTACGCGACCAACTTCATCTTCACGGGCCTGGCCGTCGCGGTCGCCTTCCATGCCGGGCTGTTCAACATCGGCGGCGAGGGCCAGGCGACGATCGCCGGCATCTTCGCCGCGCTCGCCTGTCTGTGGCTCTCAGCCCTGCCGGGCATCCTCGTGATCCCGCTCGCGATCCTCGCCGCGGCAGCGGGTGGGGCGCTCTACGGCCTGATCCCGGGCTGGCTCCAGGCGAGCCGCGGCAGCCATGTCGTCATCACCACGATCATGTTCAATTTCATCGCCGCGACCCTGATCGTCTATCTCCTGGTCGAGGTCATCGGGAAACCCGGCTCGATGCAGCCGGAGACCGCCGAATTCGCCGATCACGCCAAGCTCGCGCCGATGCACCTCCTGCTCGCGCCTTTTGGCGTGAAGCTGCCGGCGACGCCGCTGAACACGGCCTTCCTGCTGGCGCTGGCGGCCCTCGTCGCGGTCTGGCTGCTGATCTTCCGATCGCGGCTCGGCTATACGATCCGCACCGTCGGCGCCAATCCGCGCGCGGCGGCCTATGCCGGCATCTCGGTCTCCCGCATCACCATGGTCGCGATGGCGATCTCGGGCGCACTCGCCGGCGGGCTCGCGGTCAACGAGGTGATGGGCGTGCAGCACCGGCTGCTGCTCGATTTCACCGCCGGCTACGGCTTCGTCGGGATCGCGGTGGCGCTGATGGGGCGCGGCCACCCGGTCGGCGTGCTGTTGGCGGCACTGCTCTTCGGCGTGCTCTACCAGGGCGGGGCCGAGCTCTCCTTCGACAAGCCGAGCATCACCCGCGACATGGTCGTGGTGATCGGCGGCGTGATCATCCTGTTCGCCGGCGCGCTCGACGGGCTGTTCAAGCGGCTGGTCGCGGGCGTGCTCGGGCTGGGGCGCTGACGATGGAGTGGCTCCACACCATCGCGGCGATCCTCGATTCCGCCGTCCGGCTGTCGGTCCCGCTGCTTTGCGCCGCCATGGCCGGGCTCTGGTCTGAGAAGGCCGGCGTCGTCGATATCGGGCTGGAAGGCAAGATGCTGATCGCGGCCTTCGCCTCGGCGGTCGTAGCCTTCCACGGCGGCTCGGCCTGGGCGGGGCTGGGCGCCGGGATCACAGCCTCGGTCGCGCTGGCGCTGCTGCACGGCTTCGCCGCGATCACCTGGCGCGGCAACCAGATCGTCTCCGGCGTCGCGATCAACATGCTGGCGGCCGGCCTGACCGTGATCCTCGGCAATGCCTGGTACGGCCAGGGCGGTCGCACGCCGACGCTGGAAGGCGCGGCCCGGTTCGCCGACATCAACCTGCCCTTGGGCGCCTGGGCGCGCGAGCACGTCCCGGTCCTCGGCCTGATCTATGACGAGATCGTCTCCGGCCATGCCGCGCCGGTCTATCTCGGCTTCCTCGCGGTCGTCGTCACCGCCTGGACGCTGAAACGCACGCGCTTCGGCCTGCGCCTGCGCGCCGTCGGCGAGAACCCGGCGGCGGTCGACACCGCCGGCATCTCGGTCGCGGGCCTGCGCTATGCCGCGGTCGTCGTCGCCGGCCTGCTCTGCGGGCTCGGCGGCGCCTATCTCGCCGTCTCGCAATCGGCCGGCTTCCTGCCGCACATGACCGCCGGCAAGGGCTTCATCGCGCTCGCCGCGGTGATCTTCGCCAATTGGCGGCCATGGCCAGCGCTGCTCGCCTGCTTGCTCTTCGGCCTGCTCGATGCGGTCGCGATAAGACTCCAGGGGGTATCCTTGCCTGCCATCGGCCAGGTGCCGGTGCAGGCGATCCAGGCCCTGCCCTATCTGATGACGGTCGTGCTGCTCGCCGGCTTCATCGGCAAGTCGACGCCGCCGAAAGCCTCGGGCCTGCCTTATGTCAAGGAACGCTGAGCCGATGGCCGAGCCCGATTTCGAGGCGCTGTTCGCAGCCGCCGTAGCCGTCCAGCCCCTTGCCCATGCGCCCTATTCCCGCTTCAACGTCGGCGCCGCGATCCTGGCCGAGGACGGCACGGTCCATGTCGGCTGCAATGTCGAGAACGCCGCCTATCCCTCGGGCTCCTGCGCCGAGCAGGGCGCGATCTCGGCGATGATCGCCTCCGGTGCCAAGACGATCCGGGCCGTCCTCGTCTTCGGCGAAGGCGAGGCGCTGGTCACGCCCTGCGGCGCCTGCCGCCAGCGCATCCGCGAATTCGCCGCGCCTGAGACGCCGATCGCGATCGCGGGGCCCGGCGGCATCCGGGCGCGGTTTTCGCTGGCGGAGCTGTTGCCAGCCTCGTTCGGACCGGACAATTTGCGCCGGTGAACAGCGAAGCGGATTTCGAGCGGGCAGCGCAGGTGCTGGCGCGGCATGGCGCGGCCGGGCCCTTCACCTGCGCATTCGTGCTCGGCACCGGGCTCGGCAGCGTCACCGACGAGATCGAGGACGCGGTCGAAATCCCTTTCTCCGCCCTCCCCGGCTTCCCGGCCGGCTCCGTCACCGGCCATGCCAAATCGCTGTGCGCCGGCACCCTGCACGGCAAGCCCGTCCTGGTCTTCCGCGGCCGGGCGCATTACTATGAAACCGGCAACGCCGCGGTGATGCGTGTGCCGATCGGCATGCTGATCGCGCTCGGTTCCCCGCCGCTGATCCTGACCAATGCGGCGGGCTCGCTGAGGCCCGACCTGCCGCCGGGAGCGCTGGCGCTGATCACCGACCACATCAACTACAACGGCCCGAACCCGCTCGTCGGCGAGACCGGCGACGCCCGCTTCGTGCCGATGGTCGACGCCTATGATCCCGATCTGCGCGCGCGGCTGAAGCGCGCCGCCGACAGCCAGGGCGTCGGGCTCGGCGAGGGCGTCTACATGTGGTTCTCGGGTCCGAGCTTCGAGACGCCGGCCGAGATCCGGATGGCCAGGGCGATGGGCGCCGACCTCGTCGGCATGTCGACCGTGCCGGAGGTGATCCTGGCGCGGCGCTTCGGCCTCGACGTCGCGGCGATCTCGGTCGTCACCAATATGGGCGCCGGCCTCGATGGCGGCGCGCCGCATCACGGCGAGACCAAGGATGTCGCGGCCGGCGCGACGCCGAATCTGCGCCGCCTGCTCCGCGCCTTTCTGGCGGAGTTTTGACGATGACGGCGCGCGACGACGCGATCCGGGCGCTCAGGCTGCTCGACCTGACAGACCTCTCCGACGACGCCGACGAGGCCGGGCTCGAAGCCCTGTGCGAGCGCGCCATGATGACGCCGGGGCCGGTCGCGGCGATCTGCATCTGGCCCCAATTCGTCGCCAGGGCACGGCTTCTGCTCGGCGACGGCCCGGTCCGGCTCGCGACGGTGGTGAACTTCCCCGAGGGCGGCACGCCGATCCTGCCGGTGCTGAACGAGACCGAGCGCGCGCTCGCCGCCGGCGCCGACGAGCTCGACCTGGTGATGCCCTGGGCCGCCTTCATCGCGGGCTACGAGACTAGCACGCGCGCCATGATCCAACTGGTCAAGCAGCATTGCGGCGAGCGGCGGCTCAAGGTCATCCTCGAAACCGGCGAATACCGCAATCTCGACCAGGTCAGGGCCGCGGCCGCAGCCGCGATCGAGAGCGGTGCCGACTTCATCAAGACCTCGACCGGCAAGACCGAGCGCTCGGCGACGCCGGAGGCGGTCCGGGCCATGCTCGAGGTGATCCGCGACGCCGACCGGCCGATCGGCCTCAAACCCTCCGGCGGCATCCGGACGCTCGCCGATGCTCGGGCTTATCTCGCTCTGGCCGACGAGATCATGGGGCCGGACTGGGCGAGCCCGCAGAGCTTCCGCTTCGGTGCGAGCGGCCTGCATCGGGTGCTGCTCGATGCGATCGCGGGCGAGGCTGCCGGCGAGGCGGGCGGGCCGTATTGAGATGAAGCTGACCCAGGAGATCATCGCGGCCAAGCGGGACGGCGGCGAACTGCCCGACGCCGACATCCGCCAGATCATCGCCGGGCTGACCGACGGCTCGGTCAGCGAGGGCCAGGCCGCCGCCTTCGCCATGGCGGTGTTCTTCCGCGACATGACCGCGAAGGAACGCGTCGCGCTGACGCTCGCCATGCGCGATTCCGGCACGGTGCTGAACTGGGACGACCTGCCCGGGCCCGCCCTCGACAAGCACTCGACCGGCGGCGTCGGCGACACGGTCTCGCTGCCGCTGGCGGCGGTGGTTGCGGCCTGCGGCGGCTACGTCCCGATGATCTCGGGGCGGGGCCTCGGCCATACCGGCGGCACGCTCGACAAGCTCGATGCCGTGCCGGGCTATGTCACGCAGCCCGACATCGCGCTGTTTCGCAAGGTGGTGCGGGAGGAGGGCTGCGCCATCATCGGCCAGACCGCCGACCTGGCGCCGGCCGACAAGCGCCTCTACGCCATTCGCGACGTCACCGGCACGGTCGAATCGATCCCGCTGATCACGGCCTCGATCCTGTCGAAGAAACTCGCCGCCGGCTTGCACGGCCTGACCATGGACGTGAAGTTCGGCTCGGGCGCCTTCATGAGCGACTTCGCCAAGGCGCAGGCCCTGGCCGCGAGCCTCATGGCCGTCGGCACGGGCGCGGGGCTGCCGACCAGTGCGCTGCTGACCGATATGAGCGAGCCGCTGGCGAGCGCCGCCGGCAATGCGCTCGAGGTCGCCTATGCGCTCGACCATCTGACCGGGCGCCGGCGCGAGCAGCGCTTCCACAGGGTCACCGTCGCGCTCGCCGCCGACATGCTGCTGCTCGGCAGGCTCGCCGGGACGCTCGACGACGCCCGCGCCAAGGTCGAGGCCGCCTTCGCCAGCGGGGCCGCGGCCGAGCGCTTCGCCGGCATGGTCGCGGCGCTCGGCGGCCCCACCGACCTGCTGGAGCGGCCCGAGCGCCACTTTCCGGCCGCCCCGATCGTCCGGCCGGTCTTTCCCGCGCAATCCGGCCTGGTGCAGTTGATCGACACGCGCGGCGTCGGCCTCGCCGTCGTGGCGCTGGGCGGCGGCCGGACGCGGCCGCAGGACCCGATCGATCACGCGGTCGGTATCGCCGAGCTCGCCGGGCTCGACGACTGGGTCGGGCCGGAGCGACCGCTCGGCATCGTTCATGCACGCGACGAGGCCGGCTTCGCCGCAGCCGAAGCGCGGCTGCGCGCGGCCTACCGGCTGGGCGTGCTCGCGTCGGCGCGCGGCTTCCTGATCTGGCGCAAGGGCGAGGGTTCGAACGGATGAGTCTGCTTCTGGCGATGACGGGCTGGCATGTCGAGGACTGGCGCCAGCGCTTCCAGGCGCTGCTGCCGGACATGCCGGTGGTGACGCTCGGCGAGCCCTTCGACCGCCGCGCCGTGCATTACGTCGCGAGCTGGAAGCATCCGCCCGGCAGCCTCAGTGGTCTGCCCAACCTCGCCGCGATCTTCTCGCTGGGGGCCGGCGTCGATTTCCTCTTCGCCGACGACCGCCTGCCGGAGGTTCCGATCGCCCGCGTCGTCGATCCCGACCTGACGACGCGAATGAGCGAATATGTCGTGCTGCATTGCCTCTCGATCCTGCGCCAGCAACGCCGCTACGACCGCCAGCAGCCGCTGAAGAACTGGGACGACGACCGCCACCAGCCGGCGGCGCGCTCGGTTCGCGTCGGCATCATGGGGCTGGGCGAACTCGGGCTCGAGGCGGCGGAAAAGCTCAAGGTGATGGGCTTCGACGTCGCCGGCTGGAGTCGCTCGGCAAAGAGCGTCGCGGGGCTCGCGACCTTCGCCGGGGCCGAGGGCATGGCGGCATTCCTGGCGCGGACCGACATCCTGGTCGCCCTGCTGCCGCTGACGGAGGAGACACGCGGCATGATCGATGCGGAGCTGCTCGCAGGCCTCGCGCAGGACGGGCGGCTCGGCGGACCCTTCCTGATCAATGCCGGGCGCGGCGGCCTGCAGGTCGAGACCGACATCCTGGGCGCCCTCGATGCCGGCACGCTGGAGGGCGCGGTGCTCGACGTGTTCGAGACCGAGCCGCTGCCGGCCGAATCGCCGCTCTGGACGCATCCGGCGGTGACGGTGACGCCGCACAACGCGGCGATGTCGGAGCCCGAGGCCGTGGCGGGGCTGATCTCCGAGCAGATCAAGCGGCTGGAGGCCGGCGAGCCGCTGCGTCACGTCGTCGATCCCTCTCGCGGGTACTAGAGCGCCACTGGCGAGAGTATCCCGGGCGCGCGTCCGATCGTAGAAGTTCCCGATATGTTCTTGCAACCTGAGCGCGCTTCCGCTAGCGTCACCGGGACGAAGCGGGGTGCTGACGATGGTGACGCGGGTCGCAACGGTGGCGTTCGAGGGGATCGAGGCCCGCAGCGTCGACGTGCAGGTCCAGGTGACCTCAGGCAACGTCAATTTCGTCCTCGTCGGCCTGCCCGACAAGGCGGTGGCCGAGAGCCGCGAGCGGGTCCGCGCGGCGCTGATCGCTTCGGGGCTGGCGCTGCCGGCCAAGCGCATCACCGTCAACCTCGCCCCGGCCGATCTGCCCAAGGAGGGCAGCCATTACGACCTGCCGATCGCGCTCGGCATCATGGCGGCGATCGGCGCGATCCCGCCCGATGCGCTCGCCGGCTACACCGTGCTCGGCGAACTGGCGCTCGACGGCTCGCTGACCGCGGTCGCGGGCGTGCTGCCGGCCGCGATCGCCGCCTATGGCAAAGGCCAAGGCCTGATCTGCCCGGCCGCCTGCGGGCCGGAGGCCGCCTGGGCCGCGGCCGACATCGACATCCTGGCGCCCCGCTCGCTGATCCAGCTCGCCAATCATTTCAAGGGCACGCAGGTGATGGCGCGGCCGGAACCCGCAGTCGCGCGCCAAGCCGGGCCGCTGCCCGATCTCGCCGACATCAAGGGCCAGGAAAGCGCCAAGCGCGTGCTCGAGATCGCCGCGGCCGGCGGCCACAACCTGCTGATGAACGGACCGCCCGGCGCCGGCAAGTCGATGCTGGCGAGCCGCCTGCCCTCGATCCTGCCGCCGCTCAATCCGCGCGAACTCCTCGAAGTGTCGATGGTGCTCTCGGTCGCCGGCCATCTCGCCGAGGGCGCACTGACCGATCGGCGGCCGTTCCGCGCACCGCATCATTCGGCCTCGATGGCGGCGCTGGTCGGGGGCGGGCTTCAAGCCAAGCCCGGCGAGGTTTCGCTCGCCCATCACGGCGTGCTCTTCCTCGACGAGCTGCCCGAGTTCCAGGCCCAGGCGCTCGACGCACTGCGCCAGCCGATGGAGACCGGCGACGTGCTGATCTCGCGCGCCAATCATCGCGCCGTCTATCCGGCCCGCTTCCAGCTGGTCGCGGCGATGAACCCGTGCCGCTGCGGCAAGGCGACGGAGCCGGGATACGCCTGCAGCCGCCAGCCGAACGAGCGCTGCATGGCGCAGTACCAGACCCGCATCTCCGGCCCGATGCTCGACCGGATCGACATCGCCATCGACGTGCCGGCGGTGACGGCGTCGGACCTGATCCTGCCGGCAGCGAGCGAGGGCTCGCGCGAGGTCGCGGCCCGCGTCGCGGCGGCCCGCGGCATCCAGGCCGCGCGCTTCGCCGCGCTCGGGCTCGACGGCATTTCGACCAATGCCGCCTGTCCGGCCCCGGTGCTCGACGAGATCGCCCGGCCGGACGGCGCCGGCATGAGCCTGCTGCGCGACGCCGCCGAGGCGATGCGGCTGACGGCGCGGGCCTATCACCGCGTGCTCAAGGTCGCGCGCACGCTGGCCGATCTCGACGGCGAGCCGAAGGTCGGGCGCATCCATCTCGCCGAGGCGCTGTCCTATCGCGCCCGCGGCGAACGGATGGCGAAGGCGGCGTGAGGGCGCCGTCGGAGACGCGGCAGGGTTAACAGATCATGCCATGCGATCCCTAGACTTCGACGATACCTCCAACGCTTTCTCAACGGGGCCCGTGATAGATCCGTGACATGGACGCTTCCTCGGTTCCCGTCTGGTCCCTGACCGTCATCGGCCTCGCCATCATGGCGAGCTTGGGGGTGGTTCTGCTCCTGATCCAGCGCGGCCGGATCCTGCGCCAGGCCGCGACCCTCGCCCAGGACGTCGAAACGCTGAACGACCGGCTCTGGGCGCTGGCCGACAGCGAGGAGCGCTATCGCAGCCTGATCGAGGCCCAGGGCGACCTGATCGTGCGGCGCCATGACGGGCGCATCGTCTATGCGAATGCCGCCTACGCCGCCCTGCTCGGGCTAAGCGAAGACGAAGCCGCCGGCAGCGAAGCGCAGCCACGCCTGATCGCTGCCCGGCCGGCGCAGGCGCTCGACGACGGCGCGCGGGTGTTCGATGAATGCTTGGCGACGCCCGATGGCGAGCGCTGGATCTCCTGGGTCGAGACCGCGGTGCCGGTCGCCTTCGGCCGCACCGTGCTGCAGCGCGTCGGGCGCGACATCACCGCCCGGATCGCCGGCGAGCAGGCGCTGGTCGAGGCCCGCGCCCGGGCCGAAAGCGCGAGCGAGGCGAAATCGCGTTTTCTCGCCACGGTCAGCCACGAATTCCGCACGCCGCTCAACGGCATCCTCGGTATGGCCGAACTGCTCGGCGACACCGCGCTCGACCCGGAACAAAACACCTATGTCGGCGCGCTCAGGGCCTCGGGCGAGGCCATGCTCGCGCTCGTCGACGACATCCTCGATTTCGCCAAGGTCGAGGCCGGCAAGCTCGATCTCGACGAAGCTCCGTTCGATCTCGCCGCCCTCGCCGAGACCGTGACCGAGCTGATGGCGACGCGGGCACAGAGCAAGGGGCTGGAGATCGCCTGCCTGATCATACCCGACCTCCCGAGCCGGCTCATCGGAGACCGCAACCGCCTGCGCCAGATCCTGCTCAACCTCGTCGGCAACGCAGTGAAGTTCACCGAGGCCGGCGGCGTCGGCATACGGATCGCGCGGTTCGGCGACGAACTCGAGATCTCCGTCGCCGACACCGGGCCCGGCATTCCGGCCGAGCGGATCGAGGCGATCTTCGAGGAGTTCGAGCAGGGCGACATTTCGCTCGGCCGCCGGCATGAGGGCACGGGGCTCGGGCTCGCGATCGTGCGCCGGCTGGTCGGGCTGATGCAGGGCACGGTTGCGGTCGAAAGCCGGCCGGGCGAAGGCGCGCTCTTCCGCATCCGGCTGCCGCTGCGGCCGGCCGCGGACGCGACCGTCGCCACGCCGCCCGACTGGAGCGGGCGCGAAATGCTCGTGGTCTCCGCCGCGACCTTCGGCGGGCGCTTCCTGGTCGAGGCGCTCGAGGCCTGTGGCGCGCAGGTCCGGCTCGCGGCCTCGGCGAGCGAAGCGCTGCAGGCGCTTTCGGACCATCCCGTCCCCTTCGAGGCGCTGCTCGTCGACCTCGCCATCGGCAGCGATGCGGCGACGGCGCTGGCGCGCGCGGCGTCCAAGGCCGGCTGCGGCGAACGCCTCATCCTGATGGAGCCGGGCGAGCGGCGCAGCTTCGGCCAGCCGCGCGAGGCCGGCTTCAGCGGCTTCCTGATCAAGCCGGTCAGGGCGCGCTCGCTGCATGAGCGCCTGTCGCCCGCTCCGGTCGCTGCCGCGCAGCCACTGACGCCGAGCCAGGACAGTGCACCGACGCCGGCACCGCGAGCGGGCCTCGTCGTGCTCGTCGCCGAGGACAACGAGATCAACGCGCTCCTGGCGCAGCGCACCCTGGAGCGCCTCGGCTGCACCCCGGTCTGGGCCCGCGACGGCCGCGAGGCGCTGCGCCTGGCGCAGGCGAGCCTGGACGGCACGGCTGTGCGGTTCGACCTTGCGCTGCTCGACATCCGCATGCCCGAGCGCGACGGGCTCTCGGTGGCGCGCGCCATCCGCGACATCGAGGCCGAGGCCGGCGGCGGCCATCTGCCGCTGATCGCGGTGACGGCCAATGTCTCGCCCGGCGACCGCAGCGCCGCCCTCGCCGCCGGCATGGATGATTGCCTGGCGAAACCACTCGAGCGTGCCGCGCTGGCGAGCCTGATCGATCGGCTCGGGCAGGGGCGCGTGAACGCCCTGAGCGCTTGACGCCGGCTCCGGAATCACCGTCACGACGTTGACGCAGATTTGTCGCGATCCTGTTAGATCGTCGGCGCTAGCGTTCCCTGCCGCCGGTTACGCGCGGTTCAGAGGCCAGTGACGATGCCGATCGCGGTGCAGCCCACCGACCATAAGCCGGCGAAGCATCATGCGCTGCTCGGGCGGCTCAAGCCTTTCACGCTCATTCCCGGCGGCGCGATGCGCGGTCTCGGCGGCCGTTCCCGCAACGACGCCCTGTCGGGTTCGCTCGGCCGCTGCGGCTCGCTCGAGGTGCGCCTGGCGCGCGGCCCGGCCGAGATCTGGCGGGCGCAGCGGCTACGCTACCGGGTGTTCTACGAGGAGATGTCGGCCAAGCCCGACGTCGTCTCGCGGATGTTCCGGCGCGACGCCGACCGCTTCGACCGATCCTGCGACCACCTGCTCGTCATCGACCATGCGGCGCGCGGGCGCTTCGGCGGTATCAGGCCGAAGGTCGTCGGCACCTACAGGCTGATGCGCCAGAGCGCGGCGGAGCGGCTCGGCGGCTTCTACACGCAGGGCGAATTCGCCCTGCAGCCGCTGATCGCGCGGCACCCGTCCCTGCGCTTCCTCGAGCTCGGCCGCTCCTGCGTGCTGAAGCCCTATCGCAGCAAGAAAACGGTAGAGCTGCTCTGGCACGGCATCTGGGCCTATATCCGCCATCACCGCATCGACGCGATGTTCGGCTGCGCCTCCTTCGACGGCACCGATCCCGACGCGCTCGCCCTGCCGCTCTCCTTCCTGCACCACCATGCCCGCGCCCAGGGCGAATGGGACGTGGCGGCGCGCGCCGACCGGGCGACGGAGATGGACCGGCTGCCGGCGGCGATGGTCGACGCCAAGCTCGCGCTCAAGGAGATGCCGCCGCTGATCAAGGGCTATCTCAGGCTCGGCGCGCGTTTCGGCTCCGGCGCGGTGATCGACCGGCAATTCGGCACGACCGACGTGCTGGTGATCCTGCCGGTGGCGGCGATCGACCGGCGCTATCTCGATTATTACGGCGACGAAGGCCAGCGCTACGCCGCGTGAGGCGATCGCGTCACTCCCCCGCCACCGCCAGCGCCTTCAAGGCCTCGCGATAGGTCGGATAGCGGAAGTCGTAGCCGAGCTCCCGCTTCACCAGCGCGTTCGAGACGCGCTTGTTCTCGCCGTAGAAGCTCGCCGCCATCGGGCTGAGCTTGGCCGGATCGAAGGGCACCTCCGGCGGCGGCTCGACGCCGATCGTCTCGGCCGCGAAGGCGACGACGTCCTGCGGCGGAGCCGGCTCGTCGTCGACGACATTGTAGACCGCGCCGTTTCGAGCTTTCGCCAGCGAGGCCATCAGCACGCCGGCGATGTCGTCGACATGGATGCGGTTGAAGACCTGGCCGGGCTTGACCAGTCGGCGCGCCGTACCCTGACGCAGATTGGCGATGCCGTTGCGGCCGGGTCCGTAGATGCCGCCGAGCCGGAAGATCTGGACGGGCTTGCCGGTGCGGGCACCGAAGGCGAGCCAGGCCTCGTCGGTCGCGAGCCTGAGCTTCGAGCGCTCGTTCGTCGGCCGGGTCGCGGCGCTCTCGTCGATCCATTGGCCGCCATGGTCGCCATAGACGCCGATGGTCGAGAGATAGCCGATCCAGCGCAGCTCGGACGCGGCTTCGAGCCCAGCCGACAGGCAGGCGAGCGCCGGGTCGCCGTCCTCGCCCGGCTGGGCCGAGACCAGCACGGCGTCGGCCTCAGCGACGGCCTTGGCGAGACGCGAGGAGACCGCGAAACCATCGAAGACCAATGTCGGGATGCCATCACGGCTCAAGGCACCGGCCCGGTCGGCTGTACGCACCGTGCCGGTGACCTCCCAGCCTCTGGCCAAAGCCGCGCGGGCGAAGAAGCCGGCGCTGTAGCCGAGGCCGATGACGACGAGCTTCATGCGTGATGTCCTGCCAATGCCTCAGTCGGCGCCCATTCGCGCCGGACCGCCTCGTCGGTTTCGCCGCCGAGCGCGGCGGACGCAAGGGCGCGGGCGCGGGCCTCATCGAGTCGCAACAGCGCCCAGACCGCCATGGCGCGCACCAGCGGCGAGGGATCGACGACCAGCGCCTCGGCGCTCGCCGCGAGCTCGGGCAGGCCGCTGTTGCCGATCGCGATCAGGACGTTGCGGATGAAGCGGTCGCGGCCGGTGCGCTTGACCGGGGTGCCGGCGAAGAGCCTGCGGAAAGCCGCATCGTCGAGCGCCGCCAGTTCCGCCAGCGGCAGGGCGTCGAGATCGCCCTTGAGCGCGAGGCGCGTCTCGCGGGCCTCCGCGGCGAACTTGTTCCAGGGGCAGACCGCCAGACAGTCGTCGCAGCCGAAGACGCGGTTGCCGATGCCGGGCCGCAAACTGGAGTCGATATGTCCGGGATGCTCGATCGTCAGATAGGCGATGCAGCGGCGGGCATCGAGCCGGTAGGGCGCCGGGAAGGCATCGGTCGGGCAGATCTCGAGACAGCGCCGGCAGGTGCCGCAATGGTCGGCCTCTGGCGCGTCCGGCGGCAGTTCGGCCGTGGTGTAGATCGCGCCGAGGAAGAGCCAGGAGCCGTGCTCGCGCGAGACCAGCACCGTGTGCTTGCCCTGCCAGCCGAGGCCGGCGGCCTGCGCCAGCGGCTTCTCCATCACCGGCGCGGTGTCGACGAAGACCTTGACGTCGGCGCCGCCTCTCGCCGCGAGCAGCCCGGCGACGCTCTTGAGTTTGCCCTTGATCACGTCGTGATAGTCGCGCCTTCGGGCATAGAGCGAGATCGTCGCTTTGTCGGTCTCAGCGAGCGTCGCCAATGGATCGCCGTCTGGCGCATAGCTCATGCCGAGCATCACGACGGAGCGCACCCCGCTCCAAAGCGCGCGCGGATCGGCGCGTTCGGTGATGCGATCGGCCATCCAGCCCATCTCACCATGGTGGCCGGCGTCGAGCCAGGCCTGCAATTGCGCGGGCGCCTCGGGAATGGCGTCCGCCGCGGCGATCCGGGCGACGGAAAAACCCTCGTCGCGGGCGCGATCGAGCACCGCCTGCTTGAGGCGCTGCGCCTTCAAAAATCCAGGTCGTCGTAATGCGCGCTCGGGGCCATGCCCGGCACCCGGTCGCTCAGCAGCGGCCGGAAGCTCGGCCTCGACTTGATCCTCGCATACCATGCGCGGGCCGCTTCATCCTCTTCCCAGGGCACGTCACCGAGATAGTCGACGCAGGAGAGATGCGCCGCCGCGGCGAGATCGGCATAGCTCAGATCGGGGCCGGCGAGCCAGTTCCGCTTGGCGGTGAGCCAGGCGATGTAGCGCAGATGATAGCGCACATTGGCGCGGGCCGCGCGGATCGCGCTCATCTCGGGCGGGCCGCCGCCCTCGTCGCGGCTCATGAAGCGCTTCATCACCTTCTCGGAGACGAGCGGGCCGGTGATCTCCTCATGGAATTTCTGGTTGAACCAGTCGAGCAGGCGGCGGACCTCGACGCGCTCGCCGGGCCCTTCCGGCAGCAGGCGGTTCTGGCCGAGCGCGAGCCCGCGCGTCTCGTCGAGATATTCGGCGATGACGCCGGCGCCGGGCACGACGAGCCCGCTGTCCTCGCGAAACAGCGGCGTCGTGCCGGCCGTGCTCATCTCCAGGAAGTCGCGCCGGCGCTCCCAGACGCGCTCCTCGACCAGCTCCGCCTCCATGCCGAACTCGCCGAGCACCAGCCGGACGAAGCGCGAATGCGGGCATAGCGGGTAGTGGAACAGCGTCGCCATGGTACTCTTGAGAAAGCGGGGGGATGCGGCCGGAGCGGGGCCGCCGGGTAGGCGGAGCGCAGTCATGCGCCGGGCGCCTGCTATAGTCCCGCTTCGACGGCGTCACAACCCGCACCGGCCGCGATTGCGGCAATCCGATGCTTCGCCTTGGCGAAGTGGTAACCAATTGGCAAAGGGCCTGGGCGCATGAAGGCGCGGGGTTTACCAGTGCCGCGCCGGGCGCATCGATTCGCCCTTTCGGGATATCCACCATGCAGAACCTGATCGAAGCCATCGTTCTCGGCATCGTCGAGGGGCTGACCGAATTTCTGCCGGTCTCCTCCACCGGCCATCTCCTGCTGCTGGGGCATTTCCTCGGCTTCGAATCGAACGGCAAGACCTTCGAGGTGCTGGTCCAGCTCGGCGCGATCCTGGCGATCCTGCTGGTCTATTTCCGACGCCTGCTCGACATCGCGCTCAGATTGCCGAGCGATCCGGGGGCGCGGCGCTTCGTGATCGGCGTCCTCGTCGCCTTCCTGCCGGCGGCGGTGATCGGGGCGACGCTGCACAGCTTCATCAAGACCGTGCTGTTCAACCCCTTCCTGGTCTGCTGCGCGCTGATCGCCGGCGGGCTCGTGCTGATGGTGGTCGACGAGCTCGAACTCGAGGTGAAGCATGACGACGCCACCACCTTCCCGCTGTCGATGTATCTCAAGATCGGCTTCATCCAGTGCCTGGCGATGATCCCCGGCGTGTCGCGCTCGGGCTCGACCATCGTCGGCGCGATGCTGCTCGGCGCCAGCAAGCGTGCGGCGGCCGAGTTCTCCTTCTTCCTGGCGATGCCGACCATGGCCGGCGCCTTCGCCTACGACCTCTTGAAGAGCTACAAGCTGCTCACCTTCGACGACACGATGCTGATCGTGGTCGGTTTCGTCGCGGCCTTCATCTCGGCGCTGATCGTGGTCCGGAGCTTCCTCGATTTCGTCTCGAAGCGGGGTTTCGCATTGTTCGCCTGGTGGCGGATCATCGTCGGCCTGTTCGGCTTGGCGGGGCTGTGGATCGTCGGTTGATCACGCCTGGCGGGCGTCGTCGACCAGCGGCTCGACCATCTGCGCCTTGACCGCCGCGGCGCGCGGCAGCGAGCCGGTCTGGCGCTCGATCATGCGGTGGACCACCGGCGGGCTCGGGCCCTTGTGCAGGGCCTGGACGCGCTCGCCGATCTCGGCGTCGGCCTGGGTGACGCGCTGGTTCTGGCGGATGTACTCGACCCAGGTCGGGCTGTCGTAGCGCTCGATCCAGAGTTCGGCATTGGTCAGGTCGCGCAGCAGCGCCCAGTGGCGGGCCCCGTCGCGGCGGCGGATGCGGCGGCGCTCCGCCATCACCGCGAGGAAGGCGACGAGGTTCTCCGGCGCGATCAGATATTCGATCGTGACGATGACCGGGCCGCTGCGCGGCTCGATGTCGACCGCGACCTTGGGCTCGCGCCAGCGGCTGAGCGGATCGAGGTTGAGCGCCTCGAGCGGCGGCAGCGGATAGCGAAGGCCGAGCGCCGCACCGGCGAGCAGGGTGAAGGCCGCGAGCAGCAGCGCCTGCTCGGTGCCGAAGATCAGCACGGCGCGGCCCCAGGCCCAGCTCCCGACCGCCATGCCGCCGAAGGCGCCCATCTGGTAGAGCGCCAGCGCCCGGCCGACGACCCAGCGCGGGGCCGACAACTGCACCGTGGCGTTGAAGGTCGAGAGCGTCAGCACCCAGCAGGCGCCGCCGACGCAGAGCGCCGGCAGGGTCAGCCAAAGCGTCGTGCTGACCGCGATGATCGCCGCCGCGACCGCGAAGGCGGCGAAGGTCGCGCGCACCAGCGCTTCCGTCGTCAGCATCCGGCGCAGGCGCGCACTCATGAAGGCGCCGCCGACCGCGCCCGCCCCGAAGGCGCCGAGCAGGACGCCGAAGACGAGCGGGCCGCCCTTGATCAGGTCGCGCGCCACCAGCGGCAGCAGGGCGAGCGCGACGATGCCGCCGAAGCCGAAGGCGAAGGAACGCAGGATGACGCTGCGGATATTGGGCGACATCGCGACATAACGCAGCCCAGCCCCCATCGCGATCCAGAGCGTCTCGCGCGGCAGCAGGCGCTCGACCTTGGGCGGGCTCCAGCGCAGCAGCACGGTGATCAGCGCGACATAGCTCATCGCGTTGATGGCGAAGGCGGCGAAGGCGCCGGCCGCGGCGACGATGGCGCCGCCGATCGCGGGGCCGACGCTGCGGGCGATGTTGAAGGCGACGCTGTTCAGTGTCACGGCGGCGGGCACGTCGCGGCGCGGCACCATGTCGCCGACCGAGGATTGCCAGGCCGGATTGTTGAGCGCCGTGCCGCAGCCGATCAGGAAGGTGAAGGTCAGGAGCCCCCAGGGCGTGATCAGCCCGAACCAGGAGAACAGCGCGAGCCCGACCGAGACGCAGAACAGGAAGCCCTGCGCCGTGAGCATGATCTTGCGGCGGTCGTAATTGTCGGAGATCGCGCCGGCTGCGAGCGAGAACAGCATCACCGGCAGTGTCGTCGAGGCCTGGACCAGCGCGATCATGTCCGGCGAGGCCGCGATCGAGGTCATCAGCCAGGAGGCGCCGACGGCCTGGACCAGCCCGCCGAAATTGGAGATCAGGCTGGCGAACCAGACCGCCCGGAAGATCGGCTGCCGCAGCGGTACGAAAGGCGAGACGCGCTCCGACAGCGGCGCGATGCCTTCGGAGGCAAGATCGGCGGCGGCGACGTCTTCGACCGGCTCGGCATGGGTATCGGCTGGCATGTCCTAAGGCGTAGAGCCTCGGGCGCGGCCTGCCAACCGCGGATCGAAAGGTGGCGACGATTTGCAGCCGGTCAGCCCGAGGCGCTGGTTTGCGGGCGCAGGCGCCCGCGTTGCTCGCGGCCTTTGGCCGGCTGGCGGCCGCCGCCGCGGATCGCGCCGCCGAGCGCCACCGCGAGGCCGGCCAGCGCCACCCAATGGGCCGGCCGCATGAACATGGCGTCGCCATAGGTCCAGACATCGCCATTGGCCTCGAGCACGGCGAGCGGCGGCACGCCGGTGGCGAAGGCGTACCAGCCGGCTTCCGCAAGCGCGGTGCCGAGGCCCATCGCCAGCGCGGCCGCGACCAGCATGGGCCAGCCGAGCCCGAGCTTCCAACGGTTTAGGCCGCGATAGAGCATCAGCAGCAGGAACAGGCCGGCCATCACGATCGGCATGGTGACGTCGATCTTCGACTGCAGGGCGAAATGCAGCAGGCCGAGGCCCGCGATCGGATAGACCAGATTGTGCAGGCGCTGCCAGGACTTCGCCCCCATGCGCCGGATCATGCCGTCGGTCGAGGTGACGCCGAGCGCGACCAGGCCGAGGATCGCGGCGAACCCGATCGTCAGATAGAAGCGCTTGACGATCTCGGAGACGATCAGTCCCCAGTCGAAGGCGAGGTCGATGCAATAGAGCGTCAGATGCGCCAGCGCATAGGCCAGGACCGAGAGGCCGAGCATGCGGCGCAGGCCGACGAGCTTGCCCCAGTCGAGGATGCGCCGGAGCGGCGAGACCGCGAGCGTCACCAGCAGCAGCCTGAGCGCCCAGGTACCGGTGTCGTGGACCGCCCGTGTCCAGGGTTTCGAGCCGAGCTGATGCGTCCAGGCCTCATAGGCCAGGATCAGCGCCGGCACGAGCACCAGCGCGAAGACGGCGCTGCGCAGGGCGGAGACCCGCCCCTGCCGGTCGAGCCATGGAAGATAGCTCTGCCAACCCGTCACCTGCATGCCCGGTCACCTCGGTTCGTCACCATGTCCACGACATACGCGAGCAGGGTTGCTTTGAACCCTGCACCTTTGCACACAAGGGCGTGAGCGCTTCGATCAGTCCAGACGGTCCGCGAGGAATCCATGCCTTCCCCCATGATGCCTGCGCCCACCATCGTCTTCGACGTCGGCAACGTCCTGCTGCGCTGGGACCCGCATCTGCTCTATCGCGACCTGATCCCCGACGACGAGAAGCGGGACTGGTTCACCCGCAATGTCTGCACCGCCGCCTGGAACATCGAGCAGGATCGCGGCCGGAGCTGGGAGGAGGCCGTGGCGATCCTGGTCGCGGCCCATCTCGAATGGGAGCGCGAGATCAGAGCCTCGCACGAGCGCTGGCACGACACGGTACCGGGCGTGGTCGAGGACAGCGTCGCGGTGCTCGCCGAGCTCAAGGCCAAGGGCGAGAAGGTCTACGCCATCACCAATTTCTCGCGCGAGAAATGGGCGGAGTGCCTGATCCGCTTCCCCTTCCTGCAGAGCTTCGATGGCGCGGTGGTCTCGGCGCATGAGCGGCTGATCAAGCCTGATCCCGCGATCTTCCATGTGCTGCTGGAGCGCTACGGGCTGAAAGCCGAGGACTGCATCTTCGTCGACGACAGCGCCAAGAATATCGAGACGGCGCGTTCGGTCGGGATGCAAGCCGTGCATTTCGTCGAGCCGATCGACCTGCGTGCCGAGCTGAGAGCGCTCGGCGCGACGATCTGATCGTCATGCAAAAACCCCGGACGCGGCGCGTCCGGGGTTCGGTTCAGGTCACCAGCGGCGCCAGCGCCTGCGATAATAGCGGGGACGGTAGTAGTAGCGCCGGCGATAGTATCGCGGCCGATAGTAGTAGCGCCTGCGCCAATGGCGCCGCCTGTGCCAGCGCCGGTGCCAGACGAAATCAGCATCTGTCTTGTCGAGCGCCTCGGTATCGAGCTTGACACCCTCGTCGATCGGAGCCGGCGCGATCGGCGCCGTCTCCCTGGCGGCGGCCATCGTCACGCCACCCAAGCTCGCCGCGGTCAGGCCGCCGATCAGGGTTGTGATGAATGAGCGTCTGTCCATCGCGGTTCCTCCTCCGTCATGGGTCGCGACCATGCCGGTCGCGACGCTTCGCCGCGCCCGGAGGAAAAACCCGGATGGAACCAAACGGTTCCGGACGGAGGGGATCGCGGCGCCGCCCGCGGCGCCGGCTCAGCTGTCCATCTTGAGTGCGGCGATGAAGGCTTCCTGCGGGATTTCGACCTTGCCGAACTGCCGCATCTTCCTCTTGCCTTCCTTCTGCTTCTCCAGAAGCTTGCGTTTCCGCGTGGCGTCGCCGCCATAGCATTTGGCCGTCACGTCCTTGCGCAAGGCGCGGATGGTCTCGCGGGCGATGATCTTGCCGCCGATCGCCGCCTGGACCGGAATCTGGAACATGTGCGGCGGGATAAGGTCCTTGAGCTTCTCGCACATGGCGCGGCCGCGGGCGTCGGCGCGGGAGCGATGGACCAGCATCGAGAGCGCGTCGACCGGCTCGGCATTGACCAGGATCGACATGCGCACGAGGTCGCCCTCGCGATAATCGGTGATGGCGTAGTCGAAGGAGGCATAGCCCTTCGAGATCGATTTCAGCCGGTCGTAGAAATCGAACACGACCTCGTTCAGCGGCAGGTCGTAGACGACCTTGGCACGCGAGCCGACATAGGACAGATCGGTCTGGACGCCGCGGCGGTCCTGGCAGAGCTTCAGCACCGAGCCGAGATATTCGTCGGGCGTGAAGATCGTCGCCTTGATCCAGGGCTCCTCGATGAACTCGATCTTCATCACGTCGGGCATGTCGGCGGGGTTGTGCAGCTCCAGCAACGAGCCGTCGCGCAGCTTGAGATGGTAGACCACCGAGGGCGCGGTCGAGATCAGGTTGAGGTTGAACTCGCGCTCCAGCCGCTCCTGGATGATCTCCAGATGCAGCAGCCCGAGGAAGCCGCACCGGAAGCCGAAGCCGAGCGCGGCCGAAGTCTCCATCTCGTAGGAGAAGCTCGCGTCGTTCAGGCGCAGCCGGCTCATGGCCGAGCGCAGCACCTCGAAATCGGCGGCGTCGACCGGGAAGATGCCGCAGAACACCACCGGCTGCACCGGCTTGAAGCCCGGCAGCGCCTGCGGCGTCTGGCGCTTCTCGTCGGTGATGGTGTCGCCGACCGCGGTGTCGGCGACCTCCTTGATCGAGGCGGTGAAGAAGCCGACCTCGCCGGGGCCGAGCTGCTTGACCTCCAGCATCTTCGGCTTGAACACGCCGACGCGGTCGACACCATAGGCGGCGTTGGCGCGCATCATCCGGATGGTCATGCCCTTCTTGAGCACGCCGTCGATGACGCGCACGAGCACGACGACGCCGAGATAGGCGTCGTACCAGCTATCGACCAGCAGGCATTTCAGCGGCGCGTCGAGATCGCCCTTGGGCGCCGGCAGCTTCTGGACGATCGCCTCGAGCACGCCCTCGATGTTGAGCCCGGTCTTGGCCGAGATCGGCACGGCCTCGGACGCGTCGAGCCCGATCACATCCTCGATCTGCTGCTTGATCCGCTCGGGCTCGGCGGCCGGCAGGTCGATCTTGTTCAGGACGGTGACGATCTCGTGATTGGCGTCGAGCGCCTGGTAGACATTGGCGAGCGTCTGCGCCTCGACGCCCTGCGAGGCGTCGACGACGAGCAGCGAACCCTCGCAGGCCGCGAGCGAGCGCGAGACCTCATAGGCGAAGTCGACATGGCCCGGCGTGTCCATCAGGTTGAGGACGTAGTCCTTGCCGTCCTGCGCGCGGTAGTCGAGCCGCACGGTCTGGGCCTTGATGGTGATGCCGCGTTCCTTCTCGATGTCCATCGAGTCGAGGATCTGCTCGCTCATGTCGCGCGCCGCGACCGTGCCGGTCTGCTGGATCAGCCGGTCGGCGAGCGTGGACTTGCCGTGGTCGATATGGGCCACGATCGAGAAATTGCGGATATTGTCGAAACTGCGGGTGCTCATGGGCCGCAGATAGCAGCGTTGCCGCACTGCGCCAAGGCTTTGCGGCGCAGCGGCTCGCCCGTCACCCCGCCGCCAGCAGACGCTCCTGCGCCCAGTTCAGCGCGCGATAGTCGAAGCCGGCCTCCAGCGTCGGTTTCACCACCGAGAAGTAGGGCGAGATGTCGAAATCGCGCGGCATGTAGAGCGAATGATGCCGGATATGCAGGATCTCCTCGAAATCCTCCTCGCCCATCGCCCGCGCATATTCGACCGTGGGCAGGACGGGGTAGCGCGCCGCCTCGAAAGCCTGCGCGATCAGGGTCGAGCAGATCGCCCGCGTCGGATCGCCGGAGCCGATCGCGATCATGCGCCGGCGCCAGCGCTCCGGCACCCAGGGCAGCGGCACGAGCCAGCGCAGCAGGTCGATGATGTTCTTGAGATCATATTGCGTGCCGAGCCGGCCGAGCGCGAAGGACACGACGGTGGCGCGGCCCTGCGCATCGAGCCCCTGCGGCCGGCAGATGCGGGTGCCGAAAGCGCCGTATTTCGAGAGCGGCGAGAGCACGCAGCCGACATCCATCTCGACCTCGGCCAGCACCAGCGGCTCGCCGTCCTCGTCGTATTGGCCGGTCTCGCCGACATAGAGCGCTGCATGCGACCAGGTCGATTGCGTCAGATACTTGATCGCGGTCGAGACCTTCATCCCGCCTTCGACGAGCAGCACGTCGCCCGGCCGCAGCGCATTCTTCAGCCTGGCCAGTGCCTTGGCGTCGATGGGCGCAGCCGCCTGCTTGTTGCGGGTGATGAACCGGACGACCGAGCGCCCCAACCATTCCAGACCGCGATTCATGACCGCTTCCCCCGGACTTCCTCGGCCGCTTCCCTTGCGGCCAGCGCCTCGATGGGCGTCGTTTGATGCCGATCAGAGCGCAAAACCCTGATTTTTCCGGAAACGAGCCCGACCAGCGAGGCTACGCCGCTCCGATAGTTCGAAATGTAGTGAAAACCGGGTTCACGGCAGGTCACATCCGCGGGCGCTGCGATCACATCAGATCGAGTTGCATTTTTCTATGATAGTGGAAATATTCCGATGTAATGGAAACGATAGGCGACAGCGAACTCGATCGCAGGCTCGGGCTCAGGCTCAAGGCGGCGCGGCTGAACCGCGGCTGGACGCTTGACGATCTCGCCGGGCACGCCGGCGTCAGCCGGGCGATGATCTCGCGGATCGAGCGCGGCGAATCGAGCCCGACGGCGACGCTGCTGGTCCGTCTGGGCTCGGGCCTCGGGCTGACGCTGTCGGCGCTGCTGGAGGAGGAGTGTTCCTCCGGGCCTTTGGCGCGCCAGGCCGACCAGCCGGTCTGGCGCGATCCGGGCAGCGGCTACCATCGTCGCAACGTCTCGCCGCGCGGCACGGGCTCAGCCTTCGAGATCGTCGAGGTCGAATTGCCGCCGGGCGCGCAGGTCGTGCTCGACTCCAGCATCGCTGCGCCCGCGCTCGACCAGCAGGTCTGGGTGCTGTCGGGTGCGCTGTCGCTGACGCTCGGCGACACCACCCACGACCTCGCCGCCGGCGACTGCCTGCAGATGCATCTGCGGAGCACGATCGTCTACCGCAATGCCGGCTCCGAACCGGCGCGCTACGCCGTCATCCTCGCTCCAAACCGCCTCTAAACGGACAATCCCGATGAACAGCTCCGCCGCGACGATCGACGTCATCCCGCATGCCGAAGCCTCGGCCGCCCTCCCGGCTCTCGTCGCGATCCTGCAGGATTGCGTCGCGCAGGGTGCCTCGGTCGGCTTCATGCACGCCAACACGACGGCCGAGTACGAGGCCTATTGGCGCGGCGTGTTCGACGAGGTCGCGGCCGGGCGCACCGTCCTGCTCGGCGCAAGCGCGGGGGCGGAAATCGTCGGCACCGCGCAGGTGCAGCTCGTCGGTAAGCCGAATCAGCCGCATCGCGCCGAGATTGCGAAGGTGCTTGTCCATTCCAAGGCACGCCGGCAGGGCCTGGGCGAGGCGCTGATGCGCAAGGCGGAGACGATCGCGCGCGACGCCGGGCGCGACCTGCTGGTGCTCGACACCGACGAGGCCGGCGCGGCCCGCCGGCTCTATGCCCGGCTCGGCTGGACCGAGGTCGGCACCATCCCGCGCTATGCGCTGATGCCGGACGGTGCCGACTGCGGCTCGACCTTCTTCTACAAGGATCTGCGCTGAGGAGGGCGGTTCAGGCGTCGCTCGGCGTCTCGCTCTCCGCCTTGCGGAAATAAGGCTCGACCGGCCCCTTCAGCGTGATCGTCATCGGCCGGCCGAAGCGGTCCTTTGCGGCGCCGGCGGCGACCTTGATCCAGCCCTCGGAGACGCAATACTCCTCGACATTGGTCTTCTCGACACCCTTGAAGCGGATGCCGATGTCCTGCGCCAGCACGTCCGCGTCGTAATGCGGGCTGTCGGGATTGACGGAGAGGCGGTCGGGCAGCGTTGCGGTCATGATGCGGCTCTGAATCGTGGCTTCTCGAGGCGACCATGGTCGCCGATGAGCGCACAGGTAGCGCCGGAACGCGCGGATGCCAAATCGCGCCGCGCCGAGGCATGATGGCGCGACCGGTTTTCGACGGGGGCAGGCGATGACAGGACACGTGATCGAGCAGGACAGTTGGGCGCAGGAGCCCGGCCGCTGGCGCGGCGAAGTCGAGGGCGCTGCCTACGCGGCCGGCATCTCGCTGATCTTCGTCAGCACGGACGCGGTCGGCGACGGCCCGCGGTTGCACAGCCATCCCTATGCCGAGACCTTCGTCATCCGGACAGGGCGCGGGCTCTACACGATCGGCGAGGAGACGATCGAGGCCGGCGCCGGGCAAATCCTGGTCGTGCCGGCGGGCGTGCCGCACAAATTCGTCAATCTCGGACCCGGACGCCTCGAATCGACCGACATCCATGCCAGCGAGCGCTTCATCACCGACTGGCTGGACGAATAAGGATTCAGCGCCCGCCGGCCTGAGCGATCAGCCGCGCGACCTCGCCTTGGCCGCGCTGCCGCGCATGGGCGAGCGGGCTGAGACCATCCCTGTCGGCGAGATTGGGGTTAGCGCCGGCGTCGAGGACGAGCTTCGCGACCTGCTGGTGGCGCAAGCCGCCATCGCCGAGGATCACGATCTCCAGCAGGCAGGTCCAGCCGAGATCGTTGACGTGGTCGAGCTCGATGCCGCTGGTCAGCAGCAGCTTGACCGTCTCGACATGGGCGCGCTCGCAGGCCGGGATCAGCGCATTGCCGCCATAGCGGTTTCGGATGGTCAGATCGGGCTTGAGCGGCAGCATCGCGGCCACGATCTCCGTCCGTCCCGCGGCGCCCGCGAGCAGCCAGGGCGTGTCGCGATTGGCGGCTTGCGCATCGGGACTGGCGCCGGCTGCGAGCAGCGCCTTGGCGATGGCGACGTGATCGCCGGCGACGGCGAGCAGGAGCGGCGTGCGCCCTTGCGCGTCGCGAGCTTCGAGATCGGCGCCGGCTGCGATCAGCGCGGCGGTCTCGTCGGTTCGCCCGGCGGCAGCGGCCTTCAGCAGGTCCGGTCCGGCATGGCCAGGGGAGGCTTGCATCATCGCCACTCCAAACAGAAGCAGGGCGAAAGCGACCCTGGGCTTCACCGCCCACCATCCAGCAGCCGCCCGACCACCTTCGCCGTGTAGTCGACCATCGGCACGATGCGGGCATAGTTCAGCCGGGTCGGGCCGATGATGCCGACGACGCCGACGATGCGCTGCTCGGCATCGCGGAAAGGCGCCGCCACCATCGAGGAGCCCGACATCGAGAACAGCTTGTTCTCCGAACCGATGAAGATGCGCACGCCGTCGCCGGCCTCGGCACGCGACAACAGGTCGATGACGTCGGTCTGGGTCTCGAGATCGCCGAACAGGAGCCGGATGCGCTCCAGATCCTCCTGCGCCTTCAGATCATCGAGCAGATTGGCCTGGCCGCGCACGATCAGGTGCCGGTCGCTGGAGGGCCCCGACGATGTCGCGATGCCGCTCTCGACCAGGCGCGCCGTCAGCGCGTCGAGCTCGCTTTCCATCTGGGTGCGATGCTCGGCGATCTCGCGGCGCAGATCTCCCAATGTCTTGCCCATGATGCGGGCGTTGAGGAAATTGCCGGCCTCGGTCAGCGCCGAAGCGGGCAGGCCGGGCGGCAGCGCGAGCAGCCGGTTCTCGACCGTGCCGTCCTCGGCGACGAGCACGACCAGCGCGCGCGCCGGATCGAGCCGGACGAACTCGATGTGCTTCAGCCGGGCATTGGCCTTGGTGGTGACGATGACGCCAGCCCCGCGCGACAAGCCCGACAGCAGCGCCGAGGCCTCGGTCAGCGTGCCGTCGAGCGTGCGGCCGGTGGCGGCGGCCCGCATCTGCGCCTCGATCCGGCCGCGCTCGTCGGAAGTGAGATTGCCGACCTCCATCATCGCGTCGACGAAGAAGCGCAGCCCCCGTTCCGTCGGCAGGCGGCCCGCCGAGGTGTGCGGGGCATAGATCAGGCCGGCCAGTTCGAGCTCGGTCATGACGTTGCGAACCGTCGCCGGCGACAGCGCCATCGGCAGCAGGCGGGCGATGTTGCGCGAGCCCACCGGCTCTCCGGTCGCGAGATAGCCGTCGACGATCTGGCGGAAGATCTCGCGCGAGCGCAGGTCGGTCTCGACCAGCCCGCCGGAGAATTCCGGCCGGGTGTGGGAGGTCATCTCAGCTCGCGACCGCAGTGATCATGGCGGCATTGTCCGTCCGCGCGGCCGATCGATCAAGCGAAAACCATGGCGAAAGCCGCGCCCGCGAGTTGGGCGCCCGGTCGGCCAGGCTCTCTCCATCCCATGGCGCATCGGAGCCGCATCGCCACAAGAAAGGGCCCGGCCTTTCGGCCGGGCCCTCGCTGGCGCCGCTCAGTAGCGGTCATAGCCGCGGTCGCGGTAGCGGCGGCCATAAGCCGGAGCCCAGGGCGGCGGCCCGCCGCGGCGGTAGCCATAGCCCTCGCCGCGATAGCCGCGCCGGCGCTGCATCTCCTGGGTCCGCTGGATCTCCCACATCCGGTGCTCGCGGGTGTGGCGGGTGTAGCCGGCCTCGACCTGGTCGAGCGCCTTGGCGCCGGAGAAGGCCTCGCTGGCGACGGCCGGGGTGCCGGCCGCGCCGAGCGCGATGACGGCGGCGATCAGAAATTGACGCATGGTGTCTCTCCCTTGGTTTCGTTGAACCCCAATAGAGAGGCCGGGGAGGGAACGTCGTGTGAACGGAAAGGTTCGCTCCCGTTCATCTTGGCGGCGCGTCAGAGCGCGTCTTGAAACGCGCTCCGGTGAATCGGCTGGCGTGGTTTTCAAGAACCGGAGCGGAGCGGACTTAATGCCCGTGAGCACCGGAAGCGCAGAAAGCCGCGCCAGACGGCCGCCGGAGTAGCGTTTGAAGATGCACTCTCAGATCGCCGCGCCGTCGGTGACGACATCGGCGCCGAGTCCCTGCCGGACCGCGCGCACGATTGCGGTCTCCGCCGCCTCGCCGCGCTGGCGCGGGCGCGGCGCGGTGATGCGGTGCTCCGCGATGATCTGGCCGGGCGCGCCTGAGAGCACCACGACGCGGTCGGCGAGATAGGCGGCTTCGTCGATGTCGTGGGTGACGAACAGGATGGTCTTGCCGGTCTCGCGCCAGACCCGGATCAGCTCGTCCTGCAGGCCCTCGCGGGTCAGCGCGTCGAGCGCCGAGAACGGCTCGTCCATCAGCAGGATCTCGGGCTCGACCGCCAGCGCCCGCGCCAGCGAGACGCGCTGGCGCTGCCCGCCGGAAAGCTGGTGCGGCCAGCGCTGCGCCAGCGCGCCCAAGCCCACGAGCTCGAGCATCGCCTGCGCGCTGGCCAGCCGCTCGGAGCGCGATGTCCGCCCCTCCAGCCCGAAGCCGACATTGGCGATGACCTTGCGCCAGGGCAGAAGCCGCGAATCCTGGAAGACCAGGGCGACCGGCCGTTTGCCCTTGTCGGTCGCGTCGATCACGACCTCGCCGCCGCCCGGCTTCGCCAGCCCGGCGATCACCCGCAGCAGCGTCGACTTGCCGACGCCGGACGGGCCGACGATCGCCAGGAACTCGCCGCGCGCGACTTCGAGGTCGAGCTGGCGCAGCACTTCGGTCTCTTCGCCGTCGCGGCTGAAGGTCAGCGACAGGCCCCGAATCTCGATCACAGACTTCGCGATCACGCTTTCCATCGCAGCACCCATTTCTGGAAGGCGACGAAGGCGGTGTCGAGGATGCCGTAGAGCCCGGCCATGGTCAGCATGTAGACCACCACGATGTCGGTCGCGAGCAGGCTCGACGCCTGCATCATGCGCTGGCCGACGCCGGCGACGCCGAAGATCTCGGCCGCGACCACCGCCATCCAGGCCTGGCCGAGCGCGGTGCGCACGCCGACCAGGATACCCGACAGGGCGGCCGGCAGCAGGATCTTGCTCAGTCGCTGCCAGGGCGAGGTGAAGCCGAAGGCATCAGCCACCTCGACGAGGTCGCGGTCGACGCCGCGCACCGCGCCCTGCGCCGCGAAGAACACGATCCAGAACACGCCGATCGCGATGATGAAGACGGCGGCCGAGGGATTGACGCCGAACCAGATGATCGCGAACGGCACCCAGGCCAGACCGGGGATCGGCCTGAGCACGCGCACGACCCAGGCGGTCGCCTCCTCGGCGGTGCGCGACATGCCGACGAGCACGCCGAGCGCGGCGCCGAGCCCCGAGCCGAGGATCAGCCCGACGAAGTAGTGCCAGAGCGAGCCGAGGATCGCCGAGAGCCAGGCGCCGGAGCTGATTTCCGAGACGAAGGCTTTCGGCAGCGCGCTCGGACCGGGCAGGAAGGCCGGGTTGACCAGCCCGAAATGCGGCACCGCCTCCCACAGCAGCAGGAAGGCGACGAGGCCGGCGAAGGCGAGGGCCGGTGGGCGGAGGGAATGCAAGATCAGGTCACTTCGGCTTCGACGGGAAGAGCGTCATGGTCGGGCTCGACACGACCATCTCGGAAACCAGCGCGTTCCGGTCAAGGGATTCCCGGGGCGAGCCCGGGAATGACGCTTGTGGCAAACCGGGATCACCCGCCCGCCTTCACCGCCTTCTCGTAGAACCCGGTCTCGAACAGTCCGTCGAAGGGCAGCTCCTTGTCGAGCGAGCCGAGCTTGACCTGATAGGCCTGCATCGCGCGCGAGGGCTCGATGATCTTGCGCGGATCGATCTCGAAGCTCGCGGCCGGCGAGACCAGCGCCTTGCGGATCAGCTCGGGGGCGACGATGCCCTTGCCGAGCGCGGCGCCGACATGCGGCGCGGCCTTGGCGGGGTTTTTGGCGATCAGATCGGCGGCGCGCACCAGGCCGGTGACGAGCTTCTGCACCGCCTCGGGGTTCTTGGTCACGAAGGCGCCCGAACCGGCGACGACCGTGCCGGGCTGGCCGGGAAACAGCTCCTGCCCGCCGGCGATCAGCTTGATGCCGGGGTTGCGGCTCTGGATGATGGTCAGCGCCGGCTCGCGCACGATCGCGCCCTCGACCGCGCCGGCGAGCACCGCCTGCTGCGTCGCGTCGATGCCCATCGGCACGACCTCGACATCGGCCTTGTCGGCCTTGGCGACCTCCCAAAGCCAGTATTGCAAGGTGGTGTTGGGCACCGAACCGGCCGGCTGGGTCGCGAGCCGCGCAGGTTTGCCGGTTGCGGCCTTGTGCGCCTTGAAGGCGGCAGCCGCAGACGTGCCGGGCGTGAAGAACTTCGCCAGCGCCGGCGACGCGACGAAGACGTTCTCGGCCACGGCGGTCGCGGCGACGACGCGGACATCGACACCTCGCGAGCGCGCCACCGCCAGCGGCGCGATGCCGGCGACGTAGAAGTCGATCGTGCCCGAGGCGAAGGCCTGGATCATGTTGGGGCCGGATTCGAACACCGTGAAGCTCGGCTCTAGGCCAGCCTCCTTCAGCCAGCCTTCGCCCTGGGCGACGAAGACCGGGGCCGTGCCGATGACCGGGATGTAGCCGATGCGGGCTGCGAGCGGCGCCTGCGCGCGGGCCTCAGCGAAGGGCGCGGCAGCGAGCAGCGACGAGCCTGCGAGCAGGAAACGGCGGCGGTCCATCGATCACATCCTTCGGCGAAACGGGCGAAAACGAACCCTGTTGACTGTTTGAGAAAAGGATTTTCTATCTGAAAACAAGATAGCAAACTAGAAAAGATAATTATTCTATCTGTGACCCTCGTCGCAGAAGAAATCCTCTGCCAGATAACGGATTATGGGAATGGATCAGATCGACCGGAAAATCCTGACGGTGCTGCAGAGCGACGCCAACATCTCGATCGCCGAACTGGCCGACAAGGTCGGCCTGTCGCAGACGCCGTGCTGGAAGCGGATCCAGAAGCTCGAACAAGCCGGAATCATCCTCAAGCGCGTCGCGTTGGTCGCGCCGGAGAAGATCGGGCTGGGGCTCACCGTCTTCGTCCAGATCGAGACCGCCGACCATTCCGGCCCGTGGCTGGAGAAGTTCGCGCAGATGGTCTCGGCCATGCCGGAGGTCATGGAGTTCTACCGGATGGCCGGCGACGTCGACTACATGCTGCGCGTCGTCGTCGCCGACATGGCCGCCTATGACGGCTTCTACAAGAAGCTGATCGAGACGATCCCGTTGAAGAACGTGACCTCGCGCTTCGCCATGGAGCGGATCAAGGCGACGACGGCCTACAAGGTGCCGGATCTGCCAAGAGCTTGAGCTCCGGCCCTTCGCGTCATGGTCGGGCTTGTCCCGACCACCCACGTCTTCCAGCGTCGAGCGTTACGACCAAGACGTGGATGCTCGCCGCAAGGGCGAGCATGACGGCGGTGGGAAGGCCGTAACGCTCACTTCGCCTCGAGCAGTTCCTTCACCGAGAGCAGCACGAGTTCGTTGTCGTCGGCCTTGCCGGGATCGCGCGAGGAGGAGAAGGGCAGGTTGTTGTCGTTGCCGACGACGATGACGCCGTTGGCGCGGTCGACGATGTCGACGTTCTCGATGGTGAAGAACGGGAAGGTCAGCACGCCGCCCTTGGCGCCCTGCTTCGCCTTGCCGTCCGGGTCCTTGATGTTCATCAGGTCGATGAAGCCGATCTTGCGCACGGCCTTGCCAACGGTGGCCTCGGTCATCTCGATCTTCACGACGCGTTTGAACTTCGCGATGTCATGGAAGCAGTCCGGCCCGCGCGTGCCGGCGGCGCAGGCCTTGTCGGCGGTGCCCTCGCCGTTGTCTCTTTCGATGATGAGACCTGTGGTTCCGTCGATCATGTTGAAGTCGCCGATGGCGTAGGACTTGTCCTCGAGCGGGTAGAACCAGGAACGGCCGGTCCATTTCTCGGCGGCGACGTCGAATTCGAGGATGCGCAGCGCATCCTTGCCCTCGGCCTGCTCGTTGGCCTTGGTCTCCGGGTTCCAGAGCGGGCCTTCGAGCAGCGGATAGAGGAAGCGCCCGTCGGGAGACTGCGCCATGCCCTCGAAGCCCTTGGAGCGGCGCGCGTTGAAGGCGACCGGCAGGGGAGCGTCGGGCGCGCCCGGCGTCGTCACGGCATAGTGGTCGGGCGAGCGCACCGGCTTGCCGTCGACGCTGGTCTCGAACACCGCCTCGACCTTGCCGGCGGCGTCGGTCCGGATCAAATAGGGGCCGAACTCGTCGCCGAACCAGAGCTTGCCGCCGATCGGCTGGATCGACTCGATGTCGAAATCGGCGCCGGTCAGATAGCGCTTCTCGGTGCCCTCATGGACGATGCGGAACGGCACCTTCTTGTCGGGATCGTGCAGGAAGGTCGAGGACAGCCGCTCGATCGCGCCACCAGCGAAATCGGCCTTGAGTCGGTGGAAGAACAGCGCCGCATCCGGCGAGTTCGCCTTGGCGCCGAAACCGTTGTCGGTCAGCACCAGGAACTCGTTGTTCCCCAGCGAGCGGATGCCCGAGAAGCCCTGCACCGGCTGGCCGGCGAAAGGCGTCGACAACCCGGTCGGGCGGCCGCCCGAGGTGCCCATCACGGTCCCGATCGCCTCGACACGCTTGCCGGGCGTGACGAACTTGCCGGAGACCTTGAGGTCGGCAGGTGCGTCGGCCGGCGCGGGAATGATCGTGTTGGCCGGCAGCAGCGCGTGGCCGAGCAGTTTGACCGGGAATTCCTTTTGCTCCTGCGCGCCGGCGAGGATGGTCGAGGACATGAGCAGGGCGATGGCGAGGGACAGACGCATGGGGCGCTCCGGCAGGGGACTGGATGATCCCTTCCGCATGGTCGGCCAGGATTTCAGCGCGACGACGAAACCGTGACGGCGGCGTGACGGGTCGCTCACGTTGTCATTCCGGGTTCTTCGCCTTGCGAAGCCCGGGAATGACAACGGAAAAGCGCGTCCTAAGACCGCCCGCCATCCACCGAGAGCACCTGCCCGGTGATCCAGCCGGCCTGCTCGCTGAGGAAAAACAGGGTCGCCGCCGCGATGTCCTCCGGCGTGCCGAGCCGGCGGGTGTGGATACCCGCGACCAGCCGCCTCTGGCCGTCCTCGCCATAGGACTGCCATTGCCGCTCGCTCGCCGGGTTCGAGCGCACGAACCCGGGCGCGACCGAGTTCACGGTGATGCCGTGGGGCCCGAACTCCCAGGCGAGCTGCTTCGTCAGCCCGACCAGCGCGTGCTTGGCGCTGGCATAAGCCTGGATGCCGGTCAGGCTCGGGCGCAGGCCGGCGCCCGACGAGATCGTGACGATGCGGCCATAGGCAGCCTGCCGCATCGCTGGGGCGACCGCTTGCGCCAGGAAGAAGGCGGCATCGACATTGGCAGCGAAGATGACGCGCCAGTCGCTTTCCGAGATGTCCTCGATCGAACGTCCGACCTGCCCGCGCACGCCTCCGGCGGCATGGACGAGCAGATCGAGCCTGCCGCTCTCGGCCGTGATCTTGCCGACCAGCGCCTTGGCCGCGTCCGCCGAGCCGAGATCGGCGGCATGCGCCACGGCCCCGATCGCCTTCGCGGTCTCGGCGACCCCGTCGGCATCGATGTCGGCGAGATGCACGGTCGCGCCGGCCTCGACCAGCGCCGCCGCGATCGCCCGGCCGATCCCTTGCGCCGCGCCGGTGACGAGGGCTACGCGGTCGTCGAAACGGATCTGCATCGGTCGATCAGCACTTTCAAGGTCTCGAAGGCCATCGGCCGGCGGCCATCCTCGATGTCGTGGATCAGCGCGACCAGCGTCTCGATCGCGGGCGTCGGCACGCCGGCTTCCGCGCCCAGCGCTGCGATGACGCCGATCTGCGGATCGACCTCGGTCCTGCGCTTGCGCACCGCGAGATCGCGCCAGATGCCGGAATGGGTCTTGGCGGTCTGCGAGGTGTAGTCGGCGAGCCAGCGAACCGTCTCGATCTGCGGTCCTTCCGGCGCGCCCGGCGTGAACACCGTCGGGTCGAATTCGCCGAAGCCGAGTTGCTTGACCCCGCGCGCGGCGGCGACCGCGCCGACCTCGCGCCCGAGCGCGAGCCACACCGGCAGCCGCGCCGGATCGGCGAAATTCGCCGACATCGAGTCCTCGGTCAGCGCCGTGCCGAACAGCATCGCGCCATAGGCGAGCTTGCCCCAGAGATAGCCCCAGATGTTGTCGGTCAGGATCGAATCCGCGTCGAACAGCTTCAGCAAGCGATGCATCTCGTGGATGCGCGGCGTCGTCGACCCATCGATTTCGCCGACGACGACCGCGCCGCGATTGCCGTAGAGGATCTCGCCCGGCCCGTGCCAGTCGGCGCCGAAATTGACGAAGCAGCCCATGGTCCGGGCTTCGCCGACCGCTCTGGCGATGGCGATCTCGTTGAGCCCGTTCTGGGCCGAGAGCACGAAGCCGTCGTCAGCGAGATGCGGCGTCAGCGCGGCGAGCGCGGCCTCGGTCGCGCCGGCCTTCACCGCCAGCACGATACGGCCATAGCTGCCGGTGAGTTCGGCCGGCGTCACCGCCGGGACGACCTGCCGGAACGCCTCGATCGGGCCGGTGATCGAAAGGCCGGTCGTGCGGCAGGCCTCGACATGCTCGGCCACGATGTCGACCAGCAGAACGGGCACGCCGGCGCGCGCCCAGTAGGCCCCGAGCGTGCCGCCGATCGCGCCCGCGCCCCAGATCAGGATGGGTTCGCTCACGCCTGCCCCGCCAATTCGACCTCGGCATGGGTCGCGACATGGATGAAGCCGTCGGGCGTCACCCAGCCGCGATACATGCCCTCGGAGTTGTAGGGCGCGACGATCGTGCCATCGGCTCCGACCGCGACGAGGCCGGCGCCGATCTTGTGCGCGGTCAGTTCGGCCAGCACCGCGTCCGAAGCCTCCGCCAGGCTCAGGCCCTTGTAGGCGACCAGCGACGCGATCTCGTGGCCGACGCAGTAGCGGATGAAATACTCGCCCTTGCCGGTGCCCGACACCGCGCAGCGGCCGTCGCGGGCATAGGTGCCGGCGCCGATGATCGGCGAATCGCCGACGCGGCCGACCGGCTTGTTGGTGTAGCCGCCGGTCGAGGTCGCCGCCGCGAGATGCCCCTGCGCATCGCAGGCGACGGCGCCGACTGTGCCGTGCTTCTCGGCCTCGCTGGCCTCAGCGGTCGAGCCGACCAACTCGCGGATCTTCATCGAGGACAGGTTCTTGCGCCGACGTTCGGTCGAGAAATGCTCGTTCTCGACGACGTCGAGGCCCTCGCGCTGGGCGAAGCGGTCGCCGGCCTCGCCCGCCAGCAGCAGCGGGTCACCGCGCAGCATCAGCGCCTTGGCGGCGCTGACCGGGTTCTTGATGATTTTCACCCCGGCGAGCGCACCGGCGGCAAGCGTCGCGCCGTCCATGATCGAGGCGTCGAGCTCGTGCTCGCCATCGGCGTTGAAGGCGGCGCCGTGACCAGCGTTGAAATGGGGCGAATCCTCCATCACCCGCACCGCCGCCTCGACGGCATCGACGGCGCTGCCGCCCTTGGTCAGGATCGCCCAGCCGGCTCGCAGCGAGGCGGCGAGATGGGTCTTGGCCTCGGCCCACTCGGCCTCGGACATCTCGGATTTCGGCAGCGTGCCGCAGCCGCCATGAATGGCGAGAGCGATGGTCATGTTGATGATCCTCGACGGAAATCCTTCTCCCCTCGAGGGAGAAGGTTGGTAGCGCGAAGTGCTGACGGATGAGGGCAGAATGGACTAACGTCCTGCGAGACTTCCCTCATCCGTCTGCATCGCAAACACCTTCTCTCCCGTCAAAGTCGGCAACAGCCGACTTTGACACTCTGGGTTGCGCATCTCGGGCAAGCCCGAGATGCGTGGGAGAAGGAAAAGCCTCACTTCTTCGCGGGCTTGATGTCCATCGCCAGCGTGTCCTCATCGACGCGCGGGGCGATCGTGACCTTGTCCTTCTGCATCGCCCACGCCGAGGCGACGGCAACGATCGGCAAGCGCGGCCGGTCCTTGGCGACGATGCCGTTGGCCTGGGAGAGCAGGTCGTTGCGCTTGGCCTCGTCCATCTCGATGCTCGCATCCTCGATCAGCTTGTCGAGCGTTTCGTTCTTGTAGCCGAGCACGTTGAAGGCGCCGAGCTTCTTGGCCGGGTCGTTGGAATGCACCACCGAGGACAAGGTGTAGTTTGACTCACCGGTCAGCGTGCCCCAGCCCGACATGGCCAGCGAGTATTCGGCGCGCGTGCGGGCCGGGAAGAACACCGTCGCGCTCTGGGCATTGGCCTGCACGTCGAGCCCGATCCTCGCCAGCATCTGCGCGACCGAGGTGCCGACCTGGCGGTCGCCCGGCAGGCGGTCATTGGTGAAGGAGAAGGCGACCTTGAAGCCGTTGGGATAGCCGGCTTCCTCCAGCAGCTTCTTCGCCTTGGCGAGGTCGGGCTTCAGCGCCGGGATGCTCTTGTTGAAGCCGGCGATGGTTGGCGTCACCAGCTGGTTCGCCGGCGAGCCGAGGCCCTCCATCGCGATCTCGGCCAGCGCCGGCCGGTCGATGGCGAGGTCGATCGCCTCGCGCACCCTGGCATCCTGCAGCGGGTTCTTCGGCAGCGGAGAGCCGTCCTTGGCCGAGACCTGCGGGGACTTGTCCCGCATGTCGATCTCCATGTTGAAGACGTAGACCGTCTCGATGGAATCGACGGTGAGCTTCGGATCGCGCTTCAACGTCGGCACGTCGGAGGCCGGGGCGCGCACGATGATGTCGACCTGGCCGGCCTTGAGCTGGGCGACGCGGGCGGCGTCGTTGGGGAGTTCCTTGCGGATGACCTTGGCCCAGGGCTCCTTGGGGCCCCAGTAGCCGTCGAAACGGTCGAGAACCATCTGGTCCTTCGGCGTCCAGGAGACGAATTTGTAAGGGCCGGTGCCGACCGCGGCCTTGCCCGAATTGAAGGCCTCGTTGGCGTTGTCCTTGGTCAGGCCGGCGGCGGCCTTGGCCGAGACGATGAAGAGCCGGATGAAGTCGTTGGGCAGATTCGGCGCCGGGCCGTCGGTGACAATCTGGATGGTGAGCGGATCGACGATCTTCACCTCCTTGACGCGGCGGACATAGATCGTGGTCGGGTTGGGACCGGCGACGACCGGGATGCGCTCGATCGAGAACTTGACGTCCTCGGCGGTGAAGTCGGAGCCGTCATGGAATTTCACGCCCGGCCTGAGCTTGAACTCCCAGACGTCGGAAGCGATCGCCTTCCAGCTCGTGGCGAGGCGCGGCTCGATCTGCAGCTTGTCGCCCGACCAGGTCAGCGTGTCGAAGACATGCTTGAGCGATTCCGCATGCGTGCCGGTCGCGGTGAAATGCGGGTCGATCGAATCCGGGCCGGCGCGCACGCCGATGGTCAGGGTCTGCGACAGCGCCGCCGTCGAAACGGAGGCGGAAAGCAGCGCCGCGAAGGCGAGAAGGCCGAATGGGGTGATCTTGGTCCGGGTGGTCTTGGTCATGGTTGCGGTTCCCTATTGTTTTTGATCGGCTTCGAGATCGTTGGGCCAGCCGGAGGACGAGATCACCAGCTTGTCCATTAGCTCGCAGAGCTGGCGCTGTTCGGCGTCGCTGAGGCCCGACAGCATGGCGCTCTGCTGGCGCACCATCAGCGGCATGGTCTCCTCGAAGATCGCCCGGCCGGCCGAGGTCAGGTGCAGCACGAAGCTGCGCAGGTCGTCGCGGTCGGTCTCGCGCTTGAGCAGGCGTCGCTGCAGCAGCTTCTGGATCGCGCGCGAGAGCGTGTTCTTGGGCAGGCCGGAGGAGGAGACGATGTTCTTGGCCGCGACGCCTTCCTTGAGGCCGACGGCGTAGAGCGCGACGAATTCCGGCCGCACCAGCCCGTAGCGCGTCTCGATCCAGCGATAGACGGGGTCGTTGAAGCGGAAGGCGATGAAGTTCAGCCGGAAGGACAGCCAGCACGGGTTGTCCCAGAGCTTGGTGATCGTCAGCGGATCGAGGTCGCGTAGCGCCGCCTCGCGCTCATGGTCGAGACGGGAGAGCGCTGTCGGGGCACGGCGCATGATCGGCTCCCTGATTTAGTTCCAAATGGAACTTGACGCTATAGAGGGCGGGAGTCAAGGATGGCTGAGCCGGCAGGTTTTGCCACAGATTTCTGCCGAGCCTCGATCGTGCAGGCTTCGATCGTATCAGCAAGGAACGGGCCGTTGCGTATCGCTGCGATGAACTGGATGCAGGTCGAGGCGCAGGCCCGGCGCGACGACCGCTGTGTCCTGCCGCTGGGCTGCGTCGAGCAGCACGCCTATTTGAGCCTCGCGACCGACGCGATCCTGGCCGAGAAGGTCGCCAACGACGCGGCCGAGCCGCTCGACATCCCGGTCTTCCCGGTACTCGCCTACGGCATGACGCCGGGCTTCGCCGCCTTCCCCGGCACTGTCTCGCTGCGCATGAGCACGTATATTGCAGTGATGGAGGACATGCTCGAAGGGTTCTACCGTGCAGGTTTCCGCCGCATCGTGCTGGTCAACGGCCATGGCGGCAACGCGCCGGTGATGACGTTCTGCACGGAATGGATGGGCAAGCGTCCCGATGCCAGCGTCAAGCTGCACAACTGGTGGGCGGGGCCGCGCTTCCAGGCGGCGGTGAAGACGGTCAATCCGGCCGCCTCGCACGCCTCCTGGATGGAGAACTTCCCCTGGACGCGGCTCGACGGCGTCGCGCTGCCCGACGCCGTCAAGCCGCCCTTCAACGCCGCGCTCTACCAGGCCGCCAATCCCGCGAAGAAGCGCGAAATCCTCGGCGACGGCAATTTTCACGGCCGCTACCAGCGCTCGGACGAGGAGATGCTGAGTCTCTGGCAGGTCGGCGTCGAGGAAACGCGCGCGGTGATGGTCGAGGACTGGCCGTGAGGGCCGCCTCCGGCATCCGGCCATGCTAGGCCACGTCCTCGAGCGGCTGGCGCAGGCGCTCGTCGTCATGCTGGTGATGTCGGCGCTGGTCTTCATCGGCGTCTACGCGATCGGCAACCCGATCGACGTGCTGATCGGCCCCGATGTCAGCCAGGACATCCGGCTCGACACGATCCGCCGCTACGGTCTCGACCAGCCGCTCTGGCAGCAATACCTCGTCTTCCTCGGCCGCGTGCTGCATGGCGATTTCGGCCGCTCCTTCGTCTTCGGCATGCCGGTGCTCGACCTCATCCTGTCGCGCCTGCCGGCGACGCTGGAGCTGACCCTGCTCGCCGTCTGCGGGGCGACGCTGATCGGCGTGCCTGCCGGCATCTATGCCGGTTACAGGCCAGACTCCATGCCGGCCAAGCTGATCATGGCGGTCTCGATCCTCGGCTTCTCCGTGCCGACCTTCTGGATCGGCCTTGTCCTGATCATGACCTTCGCGGTCGAATTGCAGATGCTCCCAGCGGGCGGGCGCGGCGCCACCGCGAGCCTGTTCGGCGTGCAATGGAGCTTCCTGACGGCCAACGGGCTGACGCATCTGTTGCTGCCGGCGGCGAACCTCGCCTTCTTCAAGCTCGCCTTGATGACGCGGCTCGCCAGGGCCGGTACGCGCGAGGTGATGCTCACCGACGCGATCCGCTTCGCCCGCGCCGCCGGCCTCTCGGAATGGACGATCCTGCGCCGGCATGTACTCCGGCTGATCTCGATCCCGATCGTCACCGTGTTCGGGCTCGAATTCGCCTCGACGCTTGCCTTCGCGGTGGTCACCGAGACGATCTTCTCCTGGCCCGGCATCGGCAAGCTGATCATCGACTCGATCCAGTCGCTCGACCGGCCGGTGATGGTCGCCTACCTCATGCTCGTCGCCTTCGTCTTCATCACCATCAATTTCGTGGTCGACCTGACCTATGTCGCGCTCGATCCGCGCCTGCGCAAGAAGGCGGCGCGATGAGCGAGCAATCCCCGATCGCCCGCTTCTGGAGCGAGTTCCGCGAGAGCAGGGTCGCGGTCGTCGCGCTCGCCGTGGTGGTGATGATGATCGGTGTCGCGGTGTTCGCGCCGCTGGTCGCGCCGCAGAATCCCTACGACCTCGCCAATCTCTCGCTCTCCGATGCGCGCCGGCCACCGGGCTTCGTCGGCTCGAACGGCTACACCCACTGGCTCGGCACCGATGCGCAGGGCCGCGACCTACTCTCGGCCATCCTCTACGGCCTGCGCATCTCCCTGCAGATGGGGCTGGTGGCGGGCTCCTGCGCCTTCGTCGTCGGCGTCTCGCTCGGCCTGACAGCCGCCTATCTCGGCGGCCGGCGCGAGGCGGTGATCATGCGCATCGTCGATCTCCAGCTCGCCTTTCCGGCGATCCTGCTGGCGCTGGTTCTCTCGGCCCTGCTCGGCCAGGGCAAGACGCAGCTCATCACCGCGCTGGCGGCCGCCCAATACGCCTATTTCGCTCGGACCGCCCATGGCGCCGCCTCGGCCGAGCGCGGCAAGGACTATGTCGAGGCGGCGTTCTCGACGCCGCTGCCGGCGCTGCGCGTGATCCTGCGCCACATCTTCCCGAACTGCCTGCCGCCGCTGATAGTGGTCGCGACCGTGCAGGTCGCCAACGCCATCGCGCTGGAGGCGACGCTCTCCTTCCTCGGGGTCGGCCTGCCGGTGACCGAGCCGTCGCTGGGCATGCTGATCGCCAACGGCTTCCAGTACATGCTCTCGGGCCGCTACTGGATCTCGATCTATCCCGGCCTGGCGCTGATCCTGCTGATCGTGGCGATCAACCTCGTCGGCGACCAGATCAGGGACCAGGTCAATCCGAGGCTGAAGCGATGAGCGCCGCGCCTCTTCTCGCCGTCACCGACCTCACGACCCATTTCTTCACCCGTGCCGGGGTGGTGAAGGCGGTCGACGGCGTCTCGTTCTCGCTCGCGCGCGGCGAGGTCATGGGCCTCGTCGGCGAGTCCGGCTCGGGCAAGAGCATCACCGGCTTCTCGATCATCGGCCTGATCGATCCGCCCGGCCGCATCGTCTCCGGCTCGATCAGGCTGGAGGGGCGCGAACTGGTCGGCCTGGCCGACGGGGAGCTGCGCAAGATCCGCGGCAAGGCGATCTCGATGGTCTTCCAGGACCCGCTGATGACGCTGAACCCGGTGTTGACCATCGGCGAGCAGATCCGGCTGGCGCTGGAGGCGCATGAGAGCGTCTCGGGGGCCGAGGCCCGCAGCCGCGCCATCGCAGCGCTCGATCAGGTCCGCATCGCCGACGCCGCCAACAAGATCGACGCCTATCCGCACCAGTTCTCCGGCGGCATGCGCCAGCGCGTCGCCATCGCGATCGCTTTGCTGCACCGGCCGAAGCTGATCATCTGCGACGAGCCGACTACCGCGCTCGACGTCTCGATCCAGGCCGAGATCCTGGTCGAGATGAAGGAGCTCGTCGCCGAGCTCGGCACGGCGCTGATCTGGATCAGCCATGACCTGGCGACGGTCGCCTCGATCGCCGGCAAGGTCGCGGTGATGCGAAAAGGGGTGATCGTCGAAGCCGGGCCGGTTCTCGACGTGCTGACCAGGCCCAAGCACCCCTACACGCAAGCCCTGCTCGACTCCCTGCCCTCGCGCGGCACGCCCGGCCAGCCGCTTGGCCGTGGCGAGGCGATCGACGCCGCCCCGCCGGTCCGCAAGGCCGATGCCGACGCCGACGAGCGCCGCACGCGGCCGGGCACGCCGCATCTCGTCATCGACGCCGCCGGCAAGCGCTTCGCCCAGACGCCGGGCCTGCTGCAGTTCCTCGCCCAGAAGCTGAAGCTCGCCACGCCGCCCCCGGCCGTCCAGGCGGTCGACGGCGTCACGCTGACGCTGAAGCGTGGCGAGGCGCTGGGCTTGGTGGGCGAATCCGGCTCGGGCAAATCGACGCTCGGGCGGATGGCGGCCGGCATCTATGCGCCGAGCGGCGGCACGATCCTGCTCGACGGCGCCCCGGTGATGAGCGCGGGCGACAAGCCGCACAAGATCACGACGCGCGTCCAGACCATCTTCCAGGACCCTTTCGCCTCGCTCGACCCGCGCCAGCGCATCGGCGACTCGATCGCCGAAGGGCCGCTGGCGCATGGCCTGATCGGCAAGTCACATGCGGTGGCTTACGTCGCGCAATGGCTCGCGGCGGTCGGGCTCGATCCGGGTCTGGCCGAGCGCTATCCGCATCAGTTCTCCGGCGGCCAGCGCCAGCGCGTCGCGATCGCGCGCGCACTCGCCATGCAGCCGGAGGTGGTGATCTGCGACGAACCGGTCGCCTCGCTCGACGTCTCGATCCAGGCGCAGATCATCAACCTGCTGATGAAGCTGCGCGCCGAGCTTGGGCTGACGCTGCTGTTCATCTCGCACGACCTCTCGGTCGTCCGCCATCTCTGCGACCGGGTCGCGATCATGTATCGCGGCCGGATCGTCGAGGAGGGCGCGGCGGGCGAGGTCTACGATCGACCGCAGCACGACTACACCAAGCGGCTGCTGGCGGCGGTGCCGGTGCTGCCGACCGGTTGAACCGGATGACGGCGCGGGCGGGCTTGCGCGCATGCGAGTTTTGAGAAGGACACGACCATGACCCAACCCGAACTGCTGCCCTGGCAATGGCCCGAGGAAACCTGGCGCGCCAAGGTCGAGCAGGTCCGTGCCGGCCGCAATCTCAAGCCCAAGGTCTGGAAGGACGGCAAGCGCTGCGCGGTGGCGCTCTCCTTCGACGTCGACCACGAGACCAACGAGCTGCGCGACGGCGGCAAGTCGGTCGGGCGGCTGTCCTGGGGGCAGTACGGCAACCGCGTCGGTATGCCCCGCATTCTCGAACTGCTGAAGCGCGAGCAGGTCCAGGCGAGCTTCTTCGTGCCGGCCGTGACGGCGCTGCTCTATCCCGACGAGCAGCGCCGGGTGATCGCCGAGGGCCACGAGATCGGCCTGCATGGCTGGATCCACGAGGTCAACACGGCGGTTCCGCCGGAAAACGAGCGCGAGCTGCATCTGCGCTCGGCCGACACGCTGGAGAAGGTGACCGGCGTCCGGCCGGTCGGCATGCGCACGCCGTCCTGGGATTTCTCCGAGGTGACGCTGTCGATCGAGCGTGAGCTCGGCCTGCTCTACGACTCCTCGCTTTTCGCCGACGACGACCCCTACGAGATCGTCGAGAAGGGCGAGCCCACCGGCATGGTCGAGCTGCCGGTCGAGTGGATCCGCGACGACGCGGTCTATTTCAACATGAACCGCTTCCAGGCGCTTCGGCCCTACACCCCGCCGGAGGCGGTGCTCGACATCTTCCGCCGCGAATTCGAGGCCGCCCATGCCGAGGGCGGGCTCTTCCTGCTGACGATGCACCCGCACATCATCACCTATCGCTCGCGCATCTGGATTCTCGAGGAGATCATCCGGCTGGCCAAGGCGAAGGGCGATTGCTGGTTCGCGAGCCATGCCGAGATCGCGGCCTATGTGAAGGAACAGGCGGGGCTCTGACCGCCCCGCGGCGATCCGGCTGCCGCTACGGCAGCCGGAACCGCTGCCGGATTCCTGCCGTTTTCGCTTCATCCCGGGTTCAGCGCCAAGGCGCGTTGATGCCGGTCGTCGAAACGGAAACGGATCACATGACATCTCTCAAGAATTGGCTCCTGGTCGGAACCGTCGTGCCGGCGATCGTGCTCGGTCCGGCCGGTCAGGCGGCGCCCGTCGCCCCATCGTCCGTCCAGATCGCGCAGGCGCCCGCGCCGGGTGCTCCCGCCGAGGAGGAGCCGGGGCGCCGCGGGCCGCCGCGTCCGCCAGGCCAGCCTCGTCCTCCGGGCGAGCAGCGCCCGCCAGCGGCGCGCCCCGCGCCTGGCCAGCCGCCCGCCGTCCAGCAGCCAGCGCCGCCCGCCGCCCCCAATGCCGCGCCGCCCGCCGCGCCGCGTCCGCCGGCCGGGCCGGCGCCCCAGTTGCGCGGCGAGCCGCCCGCACCTCGCCCGATCCCACCGGCCCCGCGCGCGGAGCCCCCGGCGCAGCCTCCTGCGCCGAGCCAGCCGCGGCCCGTGCCGCCGGCCGCTCAGCCGCAACCCTCCGCACCTCGCCCGGCTCCCGCCCAGCCGGCCGTTCCGGTCCAGCCCGCTCCGCCGGCCGTTCCACGCGCCGCACCCGCACCCCAGCCGGTGCCGCCTGCCGCTCCTCAAGCCGCGCCGGCTCCGGCGCAGCGTCAGGCGCCAGCGCCGCAGCCGCAGCCGGCTCCGGTGACGCCGCCGGCGAGCGCGCCGGCGCCCGCGGCTCCGCAGCGCGTGGCGCCGCCACCTGCGCTCGCTCCTGCGCCGGTTCCGCCCGCTCCGGGTGCCGCCGGTCCGCCAGCCGCCCAACCGCAAGCGGCTCCTCCTGCGGCGCCGGCCGGCCCCCCGCCCGCGCCTTCGCCGGCAGCGCCGCCTGCGCCCCAGGCCGCGCCGGTGCCGCCGCCCAATCGCGGACCCGGCGTCCTGCCGGCACCGCAGGGCGGCCCCGGTCAGCCGCAGACGGCACCGGGCCAGACACAGCTCGCGCCTCCTCCCGGCCAGCCACCGGCTGCCGGCCAGCCCCCGGCGCCGGACCAGCGCCAGGGCCGTCGTGGCCTCGGGCTCGGCGGCGCGGCCGCGCTCGGGCTCGGAGCCGGCGTGATCGGCGGCATCATGGCGACGCAAGGAGCCGAGCGCCTCGACCAGATTCGCGGCCGGCGCGAGGAGCGCCGTGACGGCGACGTCACCATCATCCGCGAGCCCGGCCGCACCATCATCCGCGAGGATGACGGCACGGCGATCATCCGTCGCGACGAGACGCAGCGCTTCCGCGATCTCGGCTATGACGGGCGCAGCGAGCGCCAGGGGGGTGAGACCCGCACGGTGTTCGACCGGCCGGACGGCACCCGCGTCGTCACCATCACCGACGAGGAGGGCCGGCTGATCCGCCGCACCCGGCTCGACCGCGACGGACGCGAGGTCGTGATCATCGACAACACGCTGCGTGACCGGCCCGGCCGCTTCGCCGACGAGGTCGTGGTGCTGGAGCGGCCGCCGCTGCCGCTGCCGCGCGAGCGCTACATCGTCGATGCCGAACGGGCCGACCGCGAACTGATCTACGAGACGATCATCGCCCCGCCGATCGCGCCGATCCCGCGCCGCTACACGCTGGACGAGGTGCGCTATTCGCCGGACCTGCGCGCCCGCATGCGCAGCGTCGACATCGACACGGTGAACTTCGCCAGCGGCTCCTGGCAGGTCACGCCCGATCAGGCGCAGCGGCTCGCCGTGATCGCCGACACCGTGCGCCGGGCGCTGCAGGCCTCGCCCAACGAGGTCTTCCTGGTCGAGGGCCATACCGACGCGGTCGGCAACGACATCGACAACCTGTCGCTGTCGGACCGGCGGGCCCAGTCGGTCGCTGAAATCCTGACCAGGGATTTCGGCGTGCCGGCCGAAAACCTGACGACGCAGGGTTATGGCGAGCAATATCTCAAGGTCCAGACGCAGGGAGAATCGCGTGAGAACCGCCGCGTCACCCTGCGCCGGATCACGCCGTTGCTGACCGGCGAGAGCCGCTGAGCCGATCGCTCGCCGAGACGATCCCGGGAGCCGCCGCGAGGCGGCTCCTTTTTTACAGGGGTCGCGGGAACCGCAACGGCATCCGCTCGTTTCGTGCGGTAGGCCGGGCAGATGTCGGGCCGACCCTTCATGCCGGGGAGCACGACCATGCGGTCAAATCGATGGTTCTTCGTTGTGGCGATCGGCGCCGGCATCGTCGCGGCCGAATCGGCGGCGGCATCGCAGATGGTACAGCTCGCCCAGACGCAACCGGCACCCATCCTGCAGCGGCAGCGCGCACCGGGCGTCCCGATGGCGCCGAAGGCCGACGCATTCGACCGAACGACGGGCGAGCATAGCGCGACGCCCTATCGCACCCCACGCGACGAGCGGGCCAGCAACGGCCGCGATCCCGACAGAGACCTGCCGATGCCGCGCGGCGTGCCCTCGATCATCGCGCCTTGAACGATCGTCTTCACACTCGGGTAACGGACGGGCTCTAGCCTCTCCGGCATGAGCGATACTTCCGTTGCCATCGCGCAAAGCCTCGTGACCGCGCAGTCCGCGTCGACGAGGCAGGCGCTCCAGACCGAGATCGTCCGCCAGCAGACGAATGCCGAACAGAGCATCGTGGATCTGCTGCAGCAGAGCGTCGCACAGCAGAAGGCCTCGCTTCCCGCTGGGCAGGGACAAGCCATCGATATCACGGCTTGATGCCGCGTTGCTCTTCAATCCGGCCTGATGCTTTGCCGGTTGCGTGGCGGCGTCATCGCGCCTAACTTCGCCTCCGTTCCGAGGGGTGCTCGCAAGAGCTGAGATGGCGTTGAGCCGAACCCGTCGAACCTGATCCGGGTCATACCGGCGGAGGGACTGGAACGCGGCTCGTGGTCCCGATCGCAGCCGCAGACAGCGACGAACCGCTACGACGCCCGGATCTCCTGAACCTTGGACCAAGGAGGAGATCCTGATGAACGCCCACAGCAAGCTGCCGAAGAACGGCGTCAAGGCCGCGCCGCAAAGCGTCACCACCGGTCCGATCATCGGCTCGCGCAAGATTTATGTGCCGACGCCCGAAGACGCCTCGATCCGGGTGCCGTTCCGCGAGGTCGCGCTCACGACCGATTCCGAACCCGCGGTGCGCATCTACGATCCCTCCGGGCCGTTCACCGAGACCGATGCGAAGATCGACCTCGACCAGGGCCTGCCGCAGATCCGCCGGGCCTGGCTCGAGGCGCGCGGCTTCGACACCGTCCCCGGCCGCGCCGTCACCGACGCCGACAACGGCAACATTTCCGCCGACGCTCTGGTGCCGGCCTGCCCCGCCGAGCGCCCGATCCTGACCGCGCGCGACGGCCAGATGGCGACGCAGTTCGAGTTCGCCCGCGCCGGCATCGTCACGCAGGAGATGATCTACGTCGCCCATCGCGAGAATCTCGGCCGCGCCGCGATGCTGGAGGGCGCGAAAGAGCGCCATGCCGACGGCGAGAGCTTCGGCGCCTCCGTTCCCGAATTCGTCACGCCCGAATTCGTCCGCGAGGAGATCGCACGCGGCCGCGCCATCATCCCGGCCAACATCAACCATCCCGAGCTCGAGCCGATGGCGATCGGCCGCAACTTCCTGGTCAAGATCAACGCCAATATCGGCAATTCGGCGGTGACCTCCGGCGCGGCCGAGGAGGTCGAGAAGCTGGTCTGGGCGACGCGCTGGGGCGCCGACACGGTCATGGACCTCTCGACCGGCCGCAACATCCACAACATCCGCTCCTGGATACTCAGGAACTCGCCGGTGCCGATCGGCACCGTGCCGATCTACCAGGCGCTGGAGAAGGTCGGCGGCGATCCGATCAAGCTCGACTGGGAGGTGTTCAAGGACACGCTGATCGAGCAGGCCGAGCAGGGCGTCGACTACTTCACCATCCATGCCGGCGTGCGGCTTCCTTACGTTCCGTTGACGGCTTCCAGGGTGACCGGCATCGTCTCGCGCGGCGGCTCGATCATGGCGCGTTGGTGCCTGGCGCATCACAAGGAGAGCTTCCTCTACGAGCGCTTCGACGAGATCTGCGATCTCATGCGGAAATACGACGTCTCGTTCTCGCTCGGCGACGGCCTGCGTCCGGGCTCGATCGCCGACGCCAACGACCGTGCCCAGTTCGCCGAGCTGGAGACGCTGGGCGAGCTGACCAAGGTGGCTTGGGACAAGGGCTGCCAGGTGATGATCGAAGGCCCCGGCCATGTGCCGATGCACAAGATCAAGGAGAACATGGACAAGCAGCTCAGGGAGTGCGGCGAGGCGCCGTTCTACACGCTCGGACCGCTGACGACCGACATCGCGCCGGGCTACGACCATATCACCTCGGGCATCGGGGCGGCGATGATCGGCTGGTTCGGCTGCGCCATGCTCTGCTACGTCACGCCCAAGGAGCATCTCGGCTTGCCCAACCGCGACGACGTCAAGACCGGCGTCATCACCTACCGGATCGCGGCCCACGCCGCCGATCTCGCCAAGGGGCATCCGGCGGCCAAGCTCAGGGACGACGCGGTCTCACGCGCGCGCTTCGACTTCCGCTGGGAGGACCAGTTCAACCTGGCGCTCGATCCCGACACGGCCCGCGCCTATCACGACGAGACCCTGCCCAAGGACGTCCACAAGGTCGCGCATTTCTGCTCGATGTGCGGCCCGAAATTCTGCTCGATGAAGATCACCCAGGACCTCCGGGCCGAGGTGCTGGCCATGGGCGACAATGAGCGCCTGGCGCTGGAGGGTATGGCTGCGAAGTCCAAGGAGTTCATGGACAAAGGCTCGCAACTCTACCTGCCGGCTGCCGAGTGAGCATGACGGAGGCTCGGGATCGCCTCGACGCCAAACGCGTCGCGGCCGTCCTGGCGCGCGCGGCGGAAACGCGCCCGCGCGTGCAATGCCTGACCAACACGGTGGCGCAGAACCTGACCGCCAACATGCTGCTGGCCTTCGGTGCGATCCCGTCGATGGCTGTTCATGTCGACGAGGTCGCGGCGATGGCCGATGGCGCCGGCGCGATCCTGATCAATATCGGCACGATCAATGCCGAGAGCGAACTCGCCATTCCCAAGCTGCTGGAAGTGGCGCGCGACAGGGCCAAGCCGCTCGTCTTCGACCCGGTCTTCGTCGAGCTCTCGCCGCTGCGGCGGCACGTCGCCAGCGAAGTACTGCGGCTGAACGACATCGTCGTGCGCGGCAACGCGACCGAGATGGCCGCACTCGGGCCAACGCTCGACGTGGCCCGCGAGCGCAACCTGACGCTGGTCACCACCGGCAAGGTCGATCGGATCGTCGGTGCAAAGGGCTCCTATGCGGTCGCCCATGGCCATCCGCTGATGACGAAGGTCACCGGCGTCGGCTGCGCGGCGGGTGCGCTGATCGCCGCGGCCTGCGCGGTCGAGAGCGATTTCGCGCTCGCGGCCGCCGCCGCGCTGACCGCCTATGGCATCGCCGGCGAGATCGCGGCCGAGCGCTGCCGCGGACCGGGCAGCTTCGAATGGGAGCTGATCGACGCGGTCGCGGGCATGGACGAGGCGACGCTGCGCCAGCGGATGCAAGCCGAAAGCCGATCATGAGCGTCGACATCCTGCTCTACGGCATCGTCGACCCGCAGATCGCGCGCGGGCGTTCCCTGGCGGAGTTGGCGAAGGCGGCGGCGAGGGGCGGCGCGACACTGATCCAGTACCGCGCCAAGGACGCTACGACCCGCGAAATGGTGCGCGAGGCGAAGGCGATTCAGGCCGCGCTTGCCGGAACGGGCGTATCGCTCCTGATCAACGACCGCATCGACGTCGCGCTCGCCGCCGGGGCGCAGGGCGTGCATCTCGGCGCCGACGACATGGATCTGGCCGATGCGCGCCGGCTGCTCGGCGAGGACGCGATCATTGGCGCGACGCTGAAGAACGCCGGCGAGTTGCCCTATCTCGCGTCAGCACGGATCGACTACGCCTGCATCGGCGGCGTCTTCCCGACCGCTCACAAGGATAATGCCGACGCGCCGCTCGGCCTCGACGGCTATGGGGCGCTGCGTTTGCAGGCGTCGGATGCGCTCGGGCCGCTCCCGGTCGGCGCGATCGCCGGCATCACGGCGCAGAACGCGGCCTCGGTGATGGCGGCGGGAGCCGACGGCATCGCCGTGATCGGCGCGATGTTCGGCGGCGACGACGTCATGGCCGCGACGCGCAGCCTGAGAGCAGCGCTCGGTCGCTGAAGCCTACTGCGTCGGGGCGAGCGGGATCGGCTTCGGCGCCGCCGGCCGTGGCTTCGGCTTGGCCGCCGGCCTCGGTTCGCTGGTGATGCCGAGCCGCGCCCGGATCGAGGCGGCCTTCGCCTCGGTCAGGCGCGCGCCACAGAAGCCGTACTGGCCCTCGCGCTGATAGTCCCGGCAGGTCAGTTCGCGCTCGGCCGAGAAGCCGGCCTGCTCGCGCGCGATCACGCGCTGCTCGACCGGGTCGGCCTTGGCGCTCAACACCTTGTAGCCCTCGCGCACGGCCTTCTCGGCGGCGCCGCGATGCTGCTCGATCTCCTTGGCGCGGGCGGCGAGCGTGCGCGAATCGGCTCCCCACAGCCCGCGCGGCTCGATCCGGCATTGCGCCGCCTCGACCAGGCAAGGCTGCTGCGGCTCGACCACGAGGAAGGCGCCGTCGAGCACGTCGAAGACGATCGGGCAGATCGAGGCCTCGAGCTTGTAGCGCGGCACCCCGGCCGGCCGACCGACCGGCGTGACCGGGATCGGCGCCTCGCCGAAGGAGATCGCGCAGGGCTCGGTCAGATTGCTGGCCTGGAAGCCTTGGGCGTTGAGTTTCAGGCCATAACCGGTCGCCGTCTTCTCGAAGGTCGCCTCGCCAAAACCGCCATTGCGCTTCAACGGCTTGCCGAGGATCGCGTCTTCGCCCGCGACCTTGATCGCCGGCATCGAGGGGGCGCGCGGCGCGGCCGCGGCGGATGGCGCGCCGGGCGGAGCCGAGACCGCGGCGCCGGCCGGGTTGAAGGGCTGCGCGCCCGGCAACTGCATCGGCTGCGCCGAGACGGACGTTGCCTGCCCGGCCAGGGCCAGGAGCGCAAAACAGCAGAGGAGGCGCAGTCTCGTCACGGTCGTTCCCGGCATGGGCTTGGCCAATACCTGCGTTCAACTTGGCCAATCTTGTCCCTTGCATGAAATGCGGCGCGGCGCGGCGCAAGGGCTTGCGCGCAACACCATGCCGGAATGATGGCGTGCCCGACCGCTCGACATCCGCCGCGCGCCCGCGCGGAAGCGGGTCCTTAATCGGCTGATGTGTCTTGCAAGGGGGGGAACACCCTCCCTATATACGCCGCCAAGAGGCGGTCTCACCACCGTCCGACGTGGAATGCCGGTTTCGCTCGCCGCGATGGTGGGGGCGTCCCGGTCCATGGGCCGGGAGGCGGCGCTGATGCGTCGTCGGCCGGCGATCTGCTCAATCGAAAGGGATCCCCTCCATGGGTAAAGTTATTGGCATCGACCTCGGCACCACCAATTCCTGCGTCGCAGTGATGGAAGGCACCACGCCGAAGGTCATCGAGAATTCGGAAGGCGCGCGCACCACGCCCTCCATCGTCGCCATCACCGATGACGGCGAGCGTCTGGTCGGCCAGCCGGCCAAGCGCCAGGCGGTGACGAACCCCGAACGCACCTTCTTCGCGATCAAGCGCCTGATCGGTCGGACCTTCGAGGATCCGATGACGCAGAAGGACATGAATCTCGTCCCCTACAAGATCAAGAAATCCTCCGGCGGCGACGCCTGGGTCCAGGCCGACGGCACCGATTACTCGCCCTCGCAGATCTCGGCCTTCACCCTGACCAAGATGAAGGAGACCGCGGAGGCCTATCTCGGCCAGCCCGTCACCCAGGCCGTCATCACCGTTCCCGCCTATTTCAACGACGCCCAGCGCCAGGCCACCAAGGACGCCGGCCGCATCGCCGGCCTGGAAGTCCTGCGCATCATCAACGAGCCCACCGCGGCGGCGCTCGCCTACGGCCTCGACAAGAAGTCGGCCGGCACCATCGCGGTCTACGACCTCGGCGGCGGCACCTTCGACGTCTCGGTGCTCGAGATCGGCGACGGCGTCTTCGAGGTGAAGTCGACCAATGGCGACACCTTCCTCGGCGGCGAGGATTTCGACATGCGCCTGGTCGAGTACCTGGCGGATGAGTTCAAGCGCGAGCAGGGCATCGACCTGAAGAAGGACAAGCTCGCTCTCCAGCGCCTGAAGGAAGCCGCCGAGAAGGCCAAGATCGAGCTCTCGACCACGGCCCAGACCGAGATCAACCTGCCCTACATCACCGCCGACGCCTCGGGTCCGAAGCATCTCGCGATCAAGCTGTCGCGCGCCAAGTTCGAGAGCCTGGTCGACGATCTGGTCCAGCGCACCATCGAGCCCTGCAAGAAGGCACTCAAGGATGCCGGTCTCTCGGCCGGGCAGATCGACGAGGTCGTCCTGGTCGGCGGCATGACCCGCATGCCCAAGGTCCAAGAGGTCGTGAAGCAGTTCTTCGGCAAGGAGCCGCACAAGGGCGTCAACCCGGACGAAGTCGTCGCCATCGGCGCCGCGATCCAGGCCGGCGTGCTGCAGGGCGACGTCAAGGACGTGCTCCTGCTCGACGTGACCCCGCTCTCGCTCGGCATCGAGACGCTGGGCGGCGTGTTCACGCGCCTCATCGACCGCAACACCACGATCCCGACCAAGAAGAGCCAGGTCTTCTCCACCGCAGAGGACAACCAGCAGGCGGTGACGATCCGGGTCTTCCAGGGCGAGCGCGAGATGGCCGCCGACAACAAGATGCTCGGCCAGTTCGACCTGATGGGCATTCCGCCGTCTCCGCGCGGCATGCCGCAGATCGAGGTGACCTTCGACATCGACGCCAACGGCATCGTCTCGGTGACGGCGAAGGACAAGGCCACCAACAAGGAGCAGCAGATCCGCATCCAGGCATCGGGTGGGCTCTCGGAGGCCGACATCCAGAAGATGGTCAAGGACGCCGAGGCCAATGCGGCAGAGGACAAGAAGCGCCGCGAGACGGTCGAGGCCAAGAACCAGGGCGAGAGCCTGGTGCATTCGACCGAGAAGTCGCTGAAGGACTATGGCGACAAGGTCTCGGAGGCCGACAAAGCCGCGATCGAGACCGCCATGGATGCGCTGAAGTCTGCCTTGGCCGAGGACAACGCCGAGACCATCACCGCCCGCACCACCGACCTGATGCAGGCCTCGATGAAGCTCGGCGAGGCGATGTACGCCGCGAGCCAGGCCGAGGCCGCCTCGGCTGAAGGCGGCGAGAAGCCGACCGAGGCCAAGAAGGACGACGTCATCGACGCCGACTTCAAGGATGTCTCGGACGACAAGAAGAAGAGCGCCTGAACGCGCTCTCCTTCCTAGGAATACGTCATGGCCGGGCTTGACCCGGCCATCTCGTTACGGGAAGGCGACATGAAGGATTGAATCGCTTTCCTGCGGACGATGGCCGGGGCGCGCCCGGCCGTGACGCGCATGGAGGCGCAGGGGCCGGTTGATGTCCAAGCGCGACTATTACGAGATCCTCGGCGTTGCCAAGACGGCGGACGATGCGGCGCTGAAGAGCGCCTTCCGCAAGCTCGCCATGACCTGCCATCCCGACCGGCATCCCGGAGACCATGCGGCCGAGGCCAAGTTCAAGGAATTGAACGAGGCCTATCAGGTGCTGTCGGACGGGCAGAAGCGGGCGGCCTATGACCGCTTCGGCCACCAGGCCTTCGAGAATGGCGGCGGTGGCGGCGGCCAGGCCGATTTCTCCGACTTCATGTCGGACATCTTCGACAGCTTCTTCGGCGAGCGCGGCGGCCGTGGCGGCCCGCGTGCCGCGAACGGCCGCGAGCGCGGCGCCGATCTGCGCTACAACCTCGAGATCGGGCTGGAGGACGCCTTCGCCGGCAAGAACGCCTCGATCCGGGTGCCGACCTCGGTCGCCTGCGAAGCCTGCTCCGGCACCGGCGCGAAGCCCGGCTCGAAATCGCGGCAATGCCCGACCTGCGGCGGCCACGGCCGGGTCCGCGCAAATCAGGGCTTCTTCTCGGTCGAGCGCACCTGCCCGACCTGCGCCGGCCGCGGCGAGATCATCGACGACCCCTGCAAGAGCTGCAGCGGCGCCGGCCGCGTCACCCGCGAGCGCACGCTCTCGGTCAACATCCCCGCCGGCGTCGAGGACGGCACCCGCATCCGCCTGGCCGGCGAGGGCGAGGCCGGCCTGCGCGGCGGGCCGGCGGGCGATCTCTACATCTTCCTGTCGATCCAGCCGCACGCGATCTTCCAGCGCGACGGCGCCGATCTGTTCTGCCGCGTGCCGATCGGCCTCGCATCGGCCGCGCTCGGCGGCGAGATCGAGGTGCCGACGCTGACCGGCGAGCAGGCCAGGGTGAAGATCCCCGAGGGCACGCAGACCGGCAAGCAGTTCCGGCTCAAGGGCAAGGGCATGAGCGTGCTGCGCTCGCGCGAGATGGGCGACCTCTACATCCAGGTGCTGGTCGAGACGCCGCAGAAGCTGACCGCCCGCCAGCGCGAGCTTTTGCTGGAGTTCGAGCGCGAGAGTTCGCACGCGAACCATCCCGAGGCCGCCGGTTTCTTCGGCCGGGTCAAGGATTTCCTGGGCGGGCTCGGCGGGGCGGCGTGAGCGGCACCGGTGCCGTGGTCTCGCAGCCCGGCGCACGTCCCGGCTGGTCATGATGACGAGGACGCACCGTTCCTGGCCTCCCACCACGCTGCTCGGCGCGGCCATGCTGGCGCTCGGCGTCGCGGCCTCGCAGGCGCAGGAGGCCTGCCACATCGATGCCATTCCTTGCTGCGGTTGGCCGAAGACGGAACGCGCCGCGCGCAGCGTGCCACCTTCGCTCGGCACGCAGGTCTGGCCGTCGAGCCTGGCGCAAGACCCGACCACGGTCGAGAAGCTGATCGCGCTCAAGCCGCGCCATCTTCGCTTCTCGCTCGGCCCGAACTGGCGCCTCCGGCCGCCGCTTCGCCCCGAGATGAGCGACGCGGAACTCGATGCGGCGATTGCGGCAGGCTTCGCCAGCGTCGCCGGCGCAGACAGGCAGGCCGCTATCATGCGCGAGCTTTCGGCCCGCACCGGAGCCGCTTTGATGCTGATCGTCTGGGAGCCGCCGCCGCTGCCCGGCGAGCCGGATTTTACCGCTCCGAAAGCGAGGAGCTGGCGCGTTCTCGCGCCGCAGAATGTCCGGCTCGCCGCCCGCTTCCATGTCGCGCTGCTGCGCGCGGTCGCCACGGCCGGCGTTGCGCTCGCCGATGTCGAACTCGCCAACGAGCCCGACGGCAGTTGGAACATGCGGATCGCGCCGGCCGACTACCTCGCATTGCTGCGGGCCGTGCGGGAGGAGGCGGCGCGCCGGCATGTCGCGCTACCGCGCATCTTCGGTCCGGGCGCGAGCCGCGTGGTCGAGACCCATCCCTATTTCCGCGACGCCGCGATCGGCACCGGCATCCTCGACGCGGTCGACGTGGTCAGCCTGCATGGCTGGGACGATGCGGCAGGCAAGGATCGCGCGGCCGAACTGGAGACCCTGCTCGCCCGCTTCGCCGCGCTCCGGCGCAAGCCGGAGATCGCGGTCACGGAGTTCGGGGTCGGGCAGCCGATCCTCACCGACAAGTCGGAGCGCATGGATGCGCGCAACCGCGGCGAGGACAATGTCGCCTTCACGCCCGCCTATGCCGGATACAGCTTGCGCGACCTCATGCGCCTCTATGGCGGCAGGGCCGGCATCGTGATCCAGTGGGAATTCCAGGACCAGGCCTGGGGAAAAGGCAGCCTCGGCCTGCTCGACCTCAAGGGCGGCGAGAAGCCGGTCTACCGGGCGTTGCGGCTGCTGGCCGAACGGCTCGACGCCGAGACGCACGACGCGATCGAGGCGAGCCCGGACGGCAGGCTCGCGTTGCTGCGCAGAGCCGGGCGCGACAGCCTCATCGTCGCCAATCCGACGCGCGAGCCGCTCGACATCGTGCTGCGCGATCGCAAGCCCGGTCCTGCGACCGGCATACTCGCCTGCAGCGCGGCCGGCGGGGCGGGGCTGCGCTTCCCGGCCGAATCCGTCACCGCGATACCGCTCGCGGACCGGTAGCGGAGCCTGCACGCGCATCCGGTTTCCGGCGCTTTTTGGATATGGCATAGACAGGTCATCCGGGCGCGCGACAGAATGGAGCCGAGGCTTCGCATGATCGATGCCGTGGTCTGGCGACGGCGCATCGGAGGCCGCTGAGACACAATGAAAATCTGCATTCTCGGCAATTGCCAGGCCCAGCACATGGAAGCGATGCTGGCGACCGCACAAAGCGATCTCGACGTCCTCAGGCTCGACCCGGTCTTCATGATGACGGCCGATCACCGCGACGGCGTCTATCGCAAGCTCGTCGATGCCGACTTCATCTTCGCGCAGCGGATCTCCGACGAGTTCAAGATGGACTGGCTGTCCAGCGCCGAAATCCGCAAGGCCTTCGGCGACAAGGTCTCGATCTGGCCGAACATCTATTTCGACGGCTATTTCCCGGGTGTGCACTACATCTATCTCGGCGGCTGGGGTAAGCTCCTCGGCCCGCTCGGCGACTATCATTTCGAGCAGATCGCAGCCGCGCATCGGCGCGGTGCGACGATCGCGGAGGCCAAAGCGGCGTTCTCCGAGGAGCCGCTGTTCGAGACGGCGCCCGACCCTTTCGGCAGCTCGATCGCGCAATTGCGCGCGCGCGAAAGCGATGTCGACGTCGCGATCTCCGACTTCATCGCCGAGCGGCTCGAGGCGCAGCGCCTGTTCTACACCCCCAATCATCCGCTGAACGCGTTGCTGGGCGAGATGCTCAGGCGCCTGACCGCGCGCGCCGGCCTCGCCTTCGACGTCGAAAAGGCGGTCGCGACGCCCTACCGGCTCGACGAATGCTACATCCCGGCGAGCCCGGCGATCGTGCGCCGCTTCGGCCTGCCTTTCGACGGGGAGCCGGCCTATCGCGGTCGCGCCGTCCTGTCAGTCGCCGATCACAAGGTCGAACTCGGCGAGCCGCAGAGCTATTCCGTCGAGGGGCTGACCGAGGCCTTCTACCGGGTCTACGACATCGTGCACGGCCGCGGCTGAGCGCGCCTACAGGGTCGCGATCCGCCGTCGCACCGCGGCATCGCGCCAGCTATCGATGTCGGCGAGCAGGAGGTGGGCGGCGTCGCGCAGATATTCTTGCGCGTCGGCCGGGCTCTCGCTGGCCGTCATCGCCTCGTCCAGCGCCGCGAACTGCGCCGCCAGCCGGCCGGCGCGACGCGCATTCTCCTCGATGCCGAGCTTGGCGTCGATCGCCAGGCATGCGGCGGCGATCGTCGGGATCACGGCGCTGGTCATGAGAACCAGCCCGCCGATGACGACGAACCAGCGCTCGCCGTGTACGTGCTCGGGCATCGACAGATAGAAGACGAGAAAGCCGACGAGCACCCCGAACAACACATAGAGCGCGCTCTGCTCGGTCAGATGGATCATATGGTGCAGCCGCGACATGCGCGCCTGCGTCCGCAGATTATAGCCGGCCTGGGCGGCGACGATGCCGACATCACCCTGGCTCGCGGCGCGCGCCGCAGCGCGCAGGCGCGGGACCGACATCAGCCCGGTCGGCGGGCCCGCGGCGCGGCGGACGGCGCGCGCCTGCCATTCCGTCCAGGTCGCCGGCGGCAAGGCCCGGTCGTCACCGACATCGAAGCCCAGCGGCCAGGTCGCGGCGAGGGCCCGCAGCCGTTCGGCCAGACGGCGCATATCGCTCCAGCGCTGGTGATTGCTCGCGACGAACGCCAGTTTCCAGAGCCGATAGCAGGACAGCACGACGACGAGTTCGCCCAACACCAGCCCGAATTTCGCCCTCGGGAACACGGCCGGCAGCGTTCCGAGCCCGACAGCCAGCACGGCGGCGGCGAGCAGCAGCGCCTGCAGGGCGCGATGCAGGTCGCCATAGAAGTTCGCGCGCATATCGGCCTGGGCGAAAGCTGCGGCGATCAGCGGATGCGGCTGCACCGCCTGTCCCGGCGCAGTCGCAGCACCGCCAGCAGGAGCAGGTCTCGCCAGCGAGCGGTAGAATCCGGCCCAGCTTCGCGCCAGGAACGCGGCCAGCAGACGCAGCCAATACCGCCGGACGCGTCGGACGACGCCGGCGCCTTCCGGCAGCGCGCTCAACGGATCGGGGCCGGCATAGTCGCGTCGCGGCGCGGTCTCGTCGTCGTCATGCGGATGGCCGGCTCCGTCCTCTGTCGCGACGGGGGCGCTCGGCGGGCGGAAGATCGGCAGCAGCAGGTCCACGAGCGCCTCGGCCGTCACGCCGGGAGCCAGCGTCTCGCGGCGCTGCGGATCGGCGAGCGCGTCGACCAGTTCGGAGAACTGCCCGTCGAGCCAGAGCCGCTCGGCCGTGAGCATGCGCACCGGCATACCCTCGCTCTCAGTATCGATCCAGAGCACCGGCAATTCCTTGCGCAGCGCCTGCGCCACCGTGTCGGCCGTGCCGCCGGTCCCGGCCGCGGGCCTGCCGTTCCAGGCGACGACGGCGAGATCGGCCCAGCGCAGGACCCAGCGGGTCTGCTCGAGATGAGCGTCGCGCGGCGGGCGTTCGGTGAGCGCCGCGCCGCCGTTGAGGATGGTGACGGCGTCGAAGGGCTCGGCCAGCCCGTCCGGCGCAGCGAGGGCGACACGAAAGCGCGGATCGGTCGCGTCGGGGCCATGCGTCCAGGCGACGGCGTCGGGATTGCCGGCGTCGGCGAACGGGAACACCGCATGGAGGCCGCCATGCCCGCCCCCCCTCCAGAGCCGGCAAGCGATGCGATCGGCGCCTTCGGCATAACCGACCAGCAGTTCGAGGCGCGGGTTCGCCGTCTCGCCCGGCCAGAGAGCGTTGTGGGCGGCCGCGACGGTTTCGCCGTCATGCGGCCTCACCGGGGCAGCGGCGAGACGCGCCGCCGCCTCGTCGATCAGCGCGAAGCTCTGGCGCAAAGCGGGTTCGAGCTTGCCCTCGTCGACGCTGCGATGGCCGCTGAAGGCGACGCGCAAGGTCAATGGCGAGAACGGCGCGGCGTCGACTGGCGGCGAACTCATCCCGATCCTCGCAAGACGATGCGGTCCAGAGGCCTGCGACTTTAGGGAATGGGCCCGGCGGCACAATCGGCAAATGCATCGCTGCCGCCGGTGCGAACCTCTTGCCCGGCAGGCGCGGCACATGTGAGATGCCGTCCCGAGAAGCTGGACGCACGATGCCTTCGACGAAACGCCATGGCGGCGGCGACCGGCCCGAGCGCGACGTGCTCGATCTCGGCGGCTATGTCCCGTATTTCCTGACCGCCATCTCGAACACCTGGTCGCGCTCGTCCTCGCGGCTCTATCTCGACCTGTTCGGCGTCGGCGTCACCGAATGGCGGGTGATTTCACAGCTCGCGATCGAGCCTGCGATCGCGGCGCAGCGCATCTGCGAGATCATCGGCCTCGACAAGGGCGCGGTCAGCCGCAGCGTCGCGGCGCTGGTCGCGGCCGGCCATGTCGCCGAGGGCGGCGACCCGCGCGACGCCCGCCGCCAGGTGCTGGAGCTGACGCCTACAGGTTATGCCTTGCACGACCGGCTGATCGCGCTCGCGACAGCGCGCGAGCACTTGCTGCTGGCCGATTTCAGCGCGGAAGAACGGGCGCAGCTCACCCTGTTCTTGCGCCGTCTGCATGCGCGGCTGCCGCAACTGCGCGATTTCCGGCCGGAGGATGACGGGCCGGCGGCCTCCTGACGTTGGCAGCGTCTACCAGCGCCGGAAGCCGTAGCCGAAACCGACGCCGTAATAGGGCCCGCCGAAATCGCGCTCGACCCAGGCCCGGCGGCTGGCCGAGCGTTCGAGGTCGATCTGCAGCAGGCAGTTGGCGAAACCTTCCGTTCCCGGCCGGAAGCCATAGCCACGGCAGCTCTCCTCGTCGAAGGCGCGCCGTTCGGCGATGGTGACGCAGCCGCTGCCGAGGAGTGCCAGGCCGAGCACGGCGATCAGGCGAATCTTCATGGCGTTCGTCTCCCGGCACAGGCAAAGCAGGCGACGATTCAAGCCGAGGAATGCGTCAAGATTTCGGGCTCTCAGGCGTAACGCTGCGCCGCCAGGCCGTGCGCACGCCGCAGGGCCGCAAGGTCGAGCCCCGGTATCGCCCCGTCGATCACCCGCCAGCGTCCTGCGACCATCACCCGGTCGGCGCGGCTCGCCCCGCACAGCACCAGCGCCGCGACCGGATCATGCGCGCCGGAGAAGCGCAGCTCGTCTAGCCGGAACAAGGCGAGGTCGGCCTGCATGCCCGGCGCGAGCGTACCGATGTCGGAGCGGCCGAGGCAGCGCGCCGAGCCCTGCGTCGCCCAGCGGATCACGTCGCGCGCGGTGACCGCCGCCGCGCTCTCATAGCGCAGCCGGTTGACCAGCAGCGCATGGCGCAGCTCCTCCATCAGGTTCGAGCCGTCATTGCTGGCCGAGCCGTCGACGCCGAGACCGAGCGGCGCGCCCGCCGCTTCGAGTTCGCGCGTGCGGCAGAATCCGGACGCCAGTACGCCATTCGAGGTCGGGCAATGGCAGACCCCGACGCCGGCCCGGCCCAGCCGCTCGCATTCCTCGCAGGAGAAATGGACGCCGTGCGCCAGCCAGGTCTTCGGCCGCATCCAGCCCACCTCCTCGAGCAGATCGAGCGGGCGCTTGCCATAGACCGAGAGACAATAGGCGTCCTCGTCCCTGGTCTCGGCGAGATGGGTGTGCAGCGGCGCGTCGAACCGCGCCGCGAGCGCGGCGCTCCTCGCCATCAGCGACGGCGTCACCGAGAAGGGCGAACAGGGCGCGAGCGCGATCTGAATCATCGCACCGGGAGCGGGATCGTGGAACAGGCCGAGCACGCGCTCGCTGTCGGCGAGGATGACGTCCTCGTCCTGTACGACCGAGTCCGGCGGCAGGCCGCCATCCTTCTGCGACAGGTTCATCGAGCCGCGCGAGATCGTGGCGCGGATGCCGAGCGCCCGCGCCTCCGCGACCGCGATATCGACCGCCTGCTCCAGCCCGGCGGGATAGAGATAGTGATGGTCTGCGGCCGTGGTGCAGCCGGACAGCAAGAGCTCGGCCAGCGCGACGTGGGCCGCGAGCCTGAGATCGTCCGGCGTCAGCCGCGCCCAGAGCGGATAGAGCGCCGTCAACCAGGGGAAGAGTTCGCGGTCGATCGCGGCCGGATGGGCCCGCGTCAGCGTCTGGTAGAAATGGTGATGGGTGTTGATCAGGCCGGGCAGCACGACATGCTGGGAGGCGTCGAAGGTTTCGTCGACAGGCAGCGCCGGAGCGCGACCCGCCGGGATCAGTTCGGCGATGACCGCGCCCTCGACGACGATGCCGCCGCCGGCATCCTCGGCGACGATACCGAGCGGGTTCCTGATCCAGAGGCGCGTGGCGCGGCTCATCCTTTGCGATCCCGGCCGCCCGACGCCGCTCCTGACAGCTCCATGCGCTTCTTCCCACCTCTGCAATGGACCGCCTGCGCCCGCCCGCTTATGGTCCGCGCCATGACCGACAAAGCCGCAACCGCCCCCGACCTCAAGCCCGGCGACCATCTCTTCCTGGTCGACGGCTCGAACTTCATCTTCCGCGCCTATTTCCAGTCGATCAACCAGGACCGGAAATACAATGCCCGCTCGGATGGGCTGCCCTCGGGCGCGGTCAGGCTGTTCGCGACGAAACTGTTCCAGTTCGTCAAGGACGGGGTGCTCGGCGTCCGGCCGACGCATCTCGCCATCGTCTTCGACAAGTCGGAGAACTCGTTCCGCAAGGAAATCTACCCGGCCTACAAGGGCAATCGCTCCGAGCCGCCGCCGGATCTGATCCCGCAATTCCCGCTGATGCGCGAGGCGGTGCGGGCCTTCGGGTTGATCCCGGTCGAGCAGGACGTCTACGAGGCCGACGACCTGATCGCGACCTACGCGAAGCAGGCGCGCGAGGCCGGCGCCGACGTGCTCATCGTCTCGGCCGACAAGGATCTGATGCAGCTCGTCGGGCCGGGCGTCGCGATGTACGACCCGGCCTCGGGCGATGCCGCCAAGGGCAAGGGTTTCCGGGCCGAGCGCCGGATCGGCGAGCCCGAGGTGGTCGAGTATTTCGGCGTGATGCCCGACAAGGTCACCGACGTCCAGGCGCTCGCCGGCGATGCCACCGACAACGTGCCGGGCGCACCCGGCATCGGCATCAAGACCGCCGCCCAGCTCATCGGCGAATATGGCGATCTCGAAACCCTGCTGGCGCGGGCCAGCGAGATCAAGCAGCCCAAGCGCCGCGAGACGCTGACCGATCCGGAGGTGGTCGAGAAGGTGCGGATCTCGCATCGGCTCGTCACGCTGGTCGACGACGTGAAGGTCGAGACGCCGCTCTCGCATCTGACACTGGGCGATCCGGAGCCTGCCAAGCTGATCGCCTTCCTCAAGGCGATGGAGTTCACCACCATCACCAAACGCGTCGGCGAAGCCTATGGCGCCGACGTCGCCGCGATCGAGGCCGACGAGGCCCTGGCGCCGGGCGGATCGCGCGCCGCCGAGCTCAAGGCGCTCTATGCCGGCGCTGACGCGATCGAGGGCGGCACGACGCTATCCGCCATGCCTGCCCCCTCGCCGGCGGCGAGCCCGACGGTTGGCGACGGCTGGCTGAAGCCTGCCGATCTCGCCAAAGCACGCAAGGACGAGGCCGGCGCGGCGAAGATCGACCGCGCGACCTATGAATGCGTGCGCACGCTCGCCGATCTCGAGAGCTGGATCGCTTCAGCCTATGAGACCGGCTACGTCGCGCTCGACACCGAGACGACCTCGCTCGACGCGATGCAAGCCGATCTCGTCGGCATCTCGCTCTCGGTCGCGCCCGGCAAGGCCTGCTACATCCCGCTGCAGCACCGCGGCGGCACCGACCTGTTCGGCGGCGGCATGGTCGAGGGCCAGATCCCGCTGGCTGAGGCAGTCGCGGCGTTGAAACCGCTGCTCGCGGCGCCGGGCGTGCTGAAGATCGGTCACAACCTCAAATACGACCTGCTCGTGCTGGAGCGGCACGGGCTGCCGGTGTCCCCGATCGAGGACACCATGCTGATCTCCTATGCGCTCGATGCGGGCGCGACCAGCCACGGCATGGACCGGCTGGCGGAGCTGCATCTTGGCCACAAGACGATCACCTTCGGCGAGGTCGCCGGCACCGGCAAGGCGCAGGTCTCGTTCGACAAGGTCGCGCTCGACAAGGCGACGGAGTACGCGGCCGAGGACGCCGACGTGACCCTGCGGTTCTGGCGGGCGCTGAAGCCGCGGCTGGCGGCCGAGGCCAAGACCACGGTCTACGAGACGCTGGAGCGCCCCTTGGTTTCGGTGCTGGCGCGAATGGAAAGCCGCGGCATCTCGATCGACCGCCAGATCCTGTCGCGACTTTCGGGCGATTTCGCCCAGTCGCTGGCGCGGCTCGAGGACGAGATCTACGAGGTCGCCGGCGAGAAGTTCACGATCGGCTCGCCGAAGCAGCTCGGAGACATCCTGTTCGGCAAGATGGGGCTCGCAGGCGCCAAGAAGACCGCGACCGGGCAATGGGCGACGGGCGCGGGCGTGCTGGAGGAACTGGCCGAGCAGGGCCACCCGCTGCCGGCCAAGATCCTCGACTGGCGCCAGCTCTCCAAGCTGAAATCGACCTATACCGACTCGCTGCCGGGTTACGTGAACCCGCAGACCAACCGGGTCCACACCTCCTATGCCCTGGCCGCGACCACCACGGGTCGGCTCTCCTCCTCTGAGCCCAACCTGCAGAACATCCCGATCCGCACCGAGGCCGGCCGCAAGATCCGCACCGCCTTCGTCGCTGAGAAGGGCCATAAGCTGATCTCGGCCGACTACAGCCAGATCGAGCTGCGCCTGCTCGCCCACATCGCCGACATCCCGCAGCTGACCCAGGCCTTCGCCGATGGCGTCGACATCCATGCGATGACGGCCTCGGAGATGTTCGGCGTGCCGGTGGCGGGCATGCCGAGCGAGGTGAGGCGCCGGGCCAAGGCGATCAATTTCGGCATCATCTACGGCATCTCGGCCTTCGGCCTCGCCAACCAGCTCGCGATCAGCCGCGAGGAGGCCGGCGCCTATATCCGCAAATATTTCGAGCGTTTCCCGGGCATCCGCGACTATATGGACCAAACCAAGACCCATGTCCGGGCGCATGGCAGCGTCACGACCATCTTCGGACGGGTCTGCCATTTCCCGGCCGTCGCCTCGAAGAACCCGTCCGAACGGGCTTTCGTCGAGCGCCAGGCGATCAATGCGCCGATCCAGGGCTCGGCCGCCGACATCATCCGCCGGGCGATGATCCGGATGGAGGGGGCGCTGGCTGCGGCGAAGCTCGACGCCCGCATGCTGCTTCAGGTCCATGACGAGCTGGTCTTCGAGGTGCCCGACGCGCAGATCGAGGCGGCGCTGCCGGTGATCACCAGGGTGATGGTCGAGGCGCCCCACCCGGCCGTACAATTGCGCGTGCCGCTCCAGGTCGATGCGCGCGCCGCCGGGAACTGGGACGAGGCGCACTGAGCCGACGGAACCTCCTCTTCCACATCAACGTTATGCATCCGACGCGCCGGGGGGCGCAGATCGCGCGTTGGACCCTAAAAGATGCTCAGTTCGTCCGCCTGGAAACCGTTTCCGCGCTACATGGCCGAGCCCGAGGTCGAGGACAGCGGCAGCGAGGTCACGCCGCAGGAGCACGACCTGATCCTGCGCTACGCCATCGTCGGCATCTTCGTGATCATGGCGACGGCGACGCTCTACCAGACCAAGGTCATCGCTCTGCCGGTCACGGCCGGCGGCATCTTTGGGCTGGTGCTCGGGCCGGTGGTCGACTGGCTGGTGCGTCGCAAGGTGCCGCAGCATCTCGCCGCCGCGCTGGTGGTGCTGCTGGCTCTCGCCATCCTGTTCTCCTCGATCACCATGCTCGCCGTGCCGATCGCCGGCTGGAGCGACCAGGCACCAGCGATGATGGCCGCGCTCAAGGCCAAGCTTACCGGCGTGTTCAGCTTCATGGACGAGCTCAAGCGGGCCGCCGGTGCGCTGACCGGCAAGAGCGGCGCCGAACTCAACGTCTCCCAGGGCAATCCGCTGCTCGACATCGCGATGTCGTCCTCGACTGCAGCTGGCGGCATGCTGGTCTTCGTGGCGACGGTGTATTTCTGGCTGGCGACGCGACGGCACCTGAAGGCGCGCGCGCTCCGGCTCTGCCTCGGGCGCGGCGCACGCAAATCGGCCGGCGCCTTCTTCGAGGAGATCGAGAGCCGGGTCGCGCGTTACTTCGGGCTGGTGACGCTGATCAATCTCGGCATGGGCGTGCTGACCATGGCGATCGCCTGGTATGCGGGCCTGCCCTTCCCGGTGTTCTGGGGCGCGCTCGCCTTCATGCTGAACTATCTCGCCTTCGTCGGCCCGATCATCGTCACCGTGACGATCTTCGCCGGCGCGTTGCTCAACGCGCCGACGCTGTTTGCCGCGATCGCGCCGGCGGCGGCCTATTTCGCGCTCCACCTGATCGAGGGCAACGCCGTGACGCCGGTCTTCGTCGGACGCCGGCTGACGATCTCGCCCTTCCTCGTCTTCATCGGCTTCATCTTCTGGCTCTGGCTCTGGGGCCCGGTCGGCGCCGTGCTCTCGACTCCGATCCTGCTGGTCGCCATGGTGGCGCAGGAGGAGTTCGCCGCCTATCGCCAAACGCTGGCGGAGGAGGCGGACGCGCCGGCGACCGTGACGGCGAAGGCCGCCTGACGGAACCGCCGCACCGGGCGCGCGTTGGGCGAGCATCACGCTCGCGCCGCTGCGGCATCGCCATTTCCAATCCATCACCAACAGTCAAGAGGGGAACCACAGACATGGCCACGACCACCTCCGCGAAGCGCCAGGCGACATCTGCCGTCAAGCGCGCCAAGGACGAACTCGCCACCGGCGCCGAGGACATCGCCGGCGAGGCCAAGGCCGCGGCCGGTGCAGCCAAATCGACCGCCAGGACGACCGCCAAGCGCGTCCGGCGCGAGGCCGACGCGATCGAGGCCAGCCTGACGCGCGGCGCCGAGGATCTGGCGGCCAGCGTCGGCGAGAAGCTGCGCGCCGCCGGCCTCGACACCGACCGCATGGTCGACGTCGCCAAGGAACAGGCGACCGAGTTGCAGAGGCTGATCGAGGAGGAAATCCGCGAGCGCCCCCTGCGCGCGCTCGGTCTGGCGGCGGCGGTCGGGCTTTTCGTCGGCTTCCTGTCGGCGCGCTGAGCATGTTCGGGGGGCTGGGAGCCTGGCTCGCGTCGGAGGTCTCCGGCGTGGTCAGGCGCAATCTGATCGTCTACGGCCTCTATGGCTTCGCCGCATTGCTCGTGCTCAGCGCCGGCGGCTACGCGCTCGGTGCGCTACACACCGTGCTGATGCTCCGCTACGGGGCGGTCGCGGCCAGCCTGTGGATCGCGGGCGGACTCTTCCTGGCGGGGATCGTCAGCCTGCTGATCGGGCTCTACGTCAAGAGCCGGCCCCGTCCGAGCCGGCCGCCGGTCGCGCAGACCGCGCTGTTCGCCGCACCCATCGCCGCGAAGCTCCTGGGCTCACGCATGGGTTGGAAGGGCGGGCTGATCGCGGGCGTCGCCGTGCTCGGCCTGCTGCTCGGGCGACAGGCCTTCAAGTCAAACGACGATGGCGAGGCGGACGAGGAAGCCTGAACCTCACGTGAAAGCGTGACCATCATGCGGGCATGGCAGCCCGCTGTCTTTTTACATTGGGGATGCGGAATCGCTCCTGTATCACGGGTTCCATGTCCGCACAGGTGAGGCCCCGCAGCCGGATCGCGTTTTCAAGCATTCCGGCCCTCAGCGCCAGGCTGCGCTCGGCTACGACGACGATCATCGCGATCGGCGTCGTCGGCGTCGCGATCATCGTCGCCGCCTGGATCAATGCCGCGGCGCAGGCAACGGCCGACCGGATGTCGCATGCGATCGAGGTGCGCGAGCGGGCCGAGCGCTTCCTCGGCCATGTGCGCGACGCCGAGACCGGCCAGCGCGGCTATCTGCTGACCGGGCGTGTCGATTATCTCGCACCCTACACCGCAGGACGGGCCGCCGCCCTGCCGGAACTCGACGGCATCGCCAAGCTGGTCGCGGCCGACAGGGACCAGAGCGCCCGCGTCGCCAGGGCGCGCGAAGACGCGATCGCCAAGCTCGAGGAACTCGACACGACGGTGGCGCTCTCGCGGGGCGGTCGCCGGGAGGCGGCTCTGGCGCGCGTGCTGGAAAATGCCGGCGCCACCGCGATGGATTCGCTGCGCGCCGGCGTAAGGCAGCTCCAGCTCGCTGAGAATCGCCGGATCGACGAGCTCGGACAAAGCGAGACGCAGCGCCGCCTGCTCGCCTCGACGGGAAGCGTGATCGCACTGGCGGCACTGGCCTTCGCCGCCTGGCAGCAATTGCGTACGCGGCAGCGCCGGACGATCGATCTGAGGCTCAGCAATGCCGAGCTCGAGCGGATCGTCGGGGAGCGTACGCAGCAGCTCGAGAACGAGCGATTGCGCATCGAGGCGCTGCTGCGCGACGTCAACCACCGCGTCGGCAACAATCTCGCCATGGTCTCGGCCCTGCTCAACGTCCAGAGCCGCCAGAGCAAGGAGCCGGCGGTGCGCACCGCGCTCGGCCAGGCGCAGTCACGCATCCAGGCCATCGCCGCCGGCCAGCGCCGCCTGCGGCTCGACATCGAGACCGACGAGATCGATGCCAGGCCCTATATGGAAGACCTGCTGGCGGAGATCGGCAAGGCGGTCGACGGCCGCCCGATCGCGATGGAATTGGAGATGGACGACATCCGGCTGCCCGGGCGCGACGCCGTCTCCTTCGTGGTCATCGTCAACGAGCTGGTGACGAACGCCATCAAGCACGCATTTCCCGACGGTATGTCCGGCCGGATCGTCATCCGGCTGCGCGAGGAAGACGGCGAGGGCGAGCCGCGGACCATGCTGGAGGTCGCGGATGACGGCGTCGGCATGCCCGAGGACAGCGCCTCGAAAGGGCTGGGTCAGACGGTCATCGCCAGCCTGCTGCGCAGCATGCGCGCGACGATGAGCGCGCAGCCTGTCCATCCCGGTGCGAAGCGACCCGGCCTAGCGGTGACGCTGACCTTCCCGAAGCAGGACTGACGAACGGCCGGAAGGGCGCGTCAGGCCGGCGCGAGCGCGTTCGAGACGAAACTGGTGATGTCGGTCGTGGAGAACGGCTTGCGCAGGAACCGCACCTCGCGCAGCAGCTTGGGCACGTCCGCGGGAGAGGACCCGGAGACGAAAGCGAAGGGCGTGCCCTTCTGCAGCAGGCTGGCGGCTACGTCGAAGGTCTTGCCGCCGACCACGTCGATGTCGAGCAGCGCACAGGACAACATTGCCGAGGACGCCGCGCGATGCGCGTCCTCGACCGATTCGACGACGATCAATTCAGCATGGGGACCGAGCTGTTCGGCCACGGCGGACTCGATGTCCATCGCGATGAAGGGGTCATCCTCCACGATCAGGATGCGGATCTCAGACATCAATCCACCCTCCTTTCGCAAACACGACGCGGTCACTGGATGTCATCGACATGGCTGGACAACGTCGATGCCATCACCAAGTTCCGGCATGGTGCCTGCGACTCGTTCGCATATCGTCAAATTCGACTCAACTTGTCTCGACAAGGTTAGCGAACCGTAACGACACGCGGCCGATCACCGGGCGCGGGGCGGGGCGAGCGAGAGTTCGAAACCGGTGACGCCGAGCGCGACGTTGACCCCGCGCGAACCCTGGAACGACAGGGGCTGGAGCGTGACGTCGCCATTATTGCCGCCGACCAAGAGGTTGCCGGAGCCGCCGACGCCCGCGGAAGCGCCGACCGTCGCACCGGCATAGCGGCCCGCCAGCGCACCGAGCGAGGCGCGCGCATAGGGCCCATAAACCCGCCAGCTCATCACCGTGCTGCGGATGGTGCCGAGATCCAGGCCGAAATTGCGGACGATGCCGGTATAGCGCTGGACCGGGCCACGGCGCGGCGCGAACCGGCATTCCATCGGCCGTTGCGAGGTGACGACGAGACCTAGACCGCCGCCGACATTGCAGCTCAGGCGCCCGGCCGGCGGGCCGAGCTGCGCCGTTGCCGGAGTCTGCAGGGCGAGCGTCGCCCCGAGAACAGCGAACAGCGAGAGGGCGCTCGTGCGCAGGGACGGAATCGGCATGGTCGGCACTCCTGACGTTAGGTTGCCTCAGGAACGCCGCAAACGCTCCACAGTTCCCGATTTAGCTGGAACAAGCGTCGACGTGTCACGTTATGGCACATCAGCACCGAGGACCGACATGTTCGCCAAAATCCCGCGGACTGCCAAGACTCACGCGGCCAAGAGTCGGGCGGCCAAGATGCCAGCGACGGCGTTCGCCGGCGAGCCGGGGAACGATCGTGGCATGCCCGCGATCGCGATGCCCCCGTTCTGGGAACTCGAAGATCTGATCGCGCAGGGCCATGCCGCAACCGAAGCCTTGGCGATCATGGCCGGACATCGCGCCGCTACGCCATTTCCGGTCATTCTGTCCGGCGACGGCGATGCCGACGATGTTCGCTTGAGCGCCTGACGCAGTCCGATCACTCGCAGAATTTGCTCGCCGGCGAGCGGCGCAGCTGGATGTCGAGATGGATGTGGTTGGCGTGGGCCTGATCCGCGCCCGGGCCGAGGCTGGTGCTGAAGGCGCCGCAGGCCGCGTGGCGGAGCGCCAGCAGGTAGTCGCGCTGCATGGGCCCGTCCGGCTTTTCGACCACGATGCGGGTCGAACCCGGCTCTCCCGTCTCGAATGCGAAAATGTCGAGCGCGCGCCCGGTCGCATGCTCGCTGAGCGGACCCGTCGCGGCCCGGTTGCGCCGGCGGCACTCCTGGCCGCCGCCGACACGAAGTCTCGACAGCTCCGCGCCGAAATAGCCGCGCGTCAACGGCCGGGCGCTGGTCTTGAGCCAGATCGCGACCTTTCCGGCCATGGCGCAACTCAGCACGACCGGCGGCATGAAGCCGATCGCGGTATCTTCCAACGCGATCGCCTCGACGAGAACGGGGTCGACGATGCGGCATTGCGGATCGGCAGACGCCAAGCTGCGTGCCGGAACCGGTCCGATCCGGTCACCATAAACCGCCCGCAGGGCGGCCAGACATGCACCATCGGTCTCCGATCCGGCCGGAAGCGGCGCGGGCAGCGATGGCGATGAGATTGCGGCGGGACGCGGTGGCGGAGTCGGGGTCTGAGCGCGCCGGGCGGTTTCTTCGGTCGCTTCTGACGCCGTCGCCATCACAAGGACGATGGCGAATGCTGGAATGGCGGGGCGCAGTCGCTCAACTGTCAAGCGCGGCCGCGCTCGCGACCGCAAGACCGGCCGACGCGGCCATGGCCAGGGATAGCACTTCCGCAGAGGGCGCTCCCGCTGGCACCAAGCCACCGAAAAGGGCCGCCGCAATCGAACTGCCGGTCACCACCGCCGACATGAAAACCATCGCCATTCGACCCTCCCTCTGCGACCCGAAAGGCGATTTCGCCGCGATCGACGACGGCACGATCCCTTTTCTCGTGCGCCAAACGTCGTCGGCCGCGGAAAGTTCCAACGGTCCGCCATCGGTACGAAAAAGGCCCGCGACCAATGGGCGCGGGCCTCCTGCAGGCACGAGAGCGACCGGTCTCAGGCGGCCTTGCGGCCGGCGCGACGGTCGAAGAACAGGGCCTGGCTGATCGCCGCCTTCACGGCCTCGGGCTGGAACGGCTTGGTGATCAGGAAGGCAGGCTCCGGCCGATCGCCGGTCAGCAGGCGCTCGGGATAGGCGGTGATGAAGATCACCGGTACGTCGATCGAGGACAGGATCTCGTTGACCGCGTCGAGGCCCGAGCTGCCGTCAGCGAGCTGGATGTCGGCGAGCACGAGGCCCGGCCGCTTCTTGCCGACCAGCGCGATCGCCTCGCGATGAGTGCGGGCGACGCCGGTGACCGTGTGGCCGAGTTCCTCGACCATCGTCTCGATGTCGAGCGCGATGATCGGCTCGTCCTCGATGATCAGGACATCGGTCGCGACCTGCTCGGCGATCTCCTGACCGGCGGCCTGGACCAGCGCAGTCGCCTCGGGAGGAGAGACGGCCATGATGGTCGCGACCTCCTCGATCGAGAAGCCCTCGACCGTCCGCAGCAGGAAGGCCTGGCGCGGGCGCGGGGTCAGCGCCTCGAGATTGCGCTCGGCCGAGCTTCGGTCGAATTCCGGCAGGCCGGTGCTCGCCGTGTTGACGCCGACAGAGGACCAGAGCTGCAGAAAGGTGCGGTAGAGACCGAGTCTCGGGGCGATGTCGCGCGGGAAGGACGACGGATCGAGCACCAGCGCCTCGAGCATCGCCACGACATAGGCGTCGCCGCTCGCTTGCGTGCCGCTGAGTGCCCGGGCGAAGCGACGAAGATAGGGCAGATGCGGCGCGATTTCTTTGGCGATCGACATGGAAATGTCCCTTTTAACGTGCCGGAAATGAGCACCGGCCGCCCTGCCATGACAAGCGATTTATTTTTTCCGACAGCCGGAACCTTTCCCGAAAAGCCTCGTTGTTGGGCCGTATCGGTGTCTTTCACACCAGCCAGCTATTGGCCGCCGCCGAGACGCGGCGATAAGTAACGATGATTCGAGACGGGACCCGTCGATACGAAGCGGGCTCGTCCTGGCGCGAGGGCTGACATGAGCAACACAGAGGCCGCCATGGCCGGATCCGGCGGGGGCCGAAACGACGACTTCGAGCTGGTGCTCGACCCACGCGTCCAGGAATCGATCGGCCGCTCGCTGAAAGCGCATTACGACGATATCGTCAATTCGCCGGTCCCCGACAAATTCCTGGTGCTCCTGGCGCAGCTCGAGGCCCAGGAGCAGCGCGCAGCCGCCGGAGATGGTTCCGATGAGCGCCGCTGACTTCAAGGACGGCCTGATCAAGGAAATTCCGAACCTGCGCGCCTTCGCCGCGTCCCTGTCGGGCTCGATGCAGCTCGCCGACGACCTCGTCCAAGACACGTTGCTGAAGGCCTGGGGCAATTCCGACAAGTTCGAGCCCGGCACCAGCCTGCGCGCCTGGCTCTTCACCATCCTGCGCAACACCTACTACTCGCTCTACCGCAAACGTGGCCGCGAGGTGCAGGACAGCGAGGGCACCTATGCCGAGCGCATGGCGACGCATGGCAATCAGGAGAGCCATCTCGATCTCGCGGATTTTCGCAAGGCGCTGGCGAAGCTGCCCGAGGAACAGCGCGAGGTCCTGATCATGGTCGGGGCGACCGGGCTGTCCTATGAGGAGACCGCGGAAATCTGCGGCGTCGCGATCGGCACGATCAAGAGCCGCGTCAACCGGGCCAGGACCAAGTTGGCGGAGCTGCTCTCGATCGGGGGCCTGGACGATCTCGGCCCGGACCGGCAGAGCGCAGCAGCCATACAGAGGGTCGGCTCCGAAATCGTCAGCCTCTGATGCGGCTGGCCCGCTTCAAAACGGTTCGCGGGCGCCTGCTGGCCCTCCTCGTGGCGATCGCCTTCCCGATCGCCGCCCTGACGGCGATCACGGCCTTCAGCACCTATCGCTCGGTGATGAGCACGATCGAGGCGACCCAGTTGCGGGTCGCCGACGAATATGCGGTGCGGACGCGGATCTGGTATCGCGGCGCCTTGCGGGCGCTGCTCGCAGGCGGCGAGGTGCTCGGCCATCGTCCAAGCGAGGTGGTCTGTGATGAAGCCGCCGCCGGCCTCCTCGGCCTGGTCACGGGATTCCGCGCCATCCAGGTCGTCTCGCAGGCGGGGACCACCTGCTCGCACAGCCTCGATGCCGGACTCGATGTCTCCGAGCTGTCCCAGGCCGTGCAGCGGATCCGGCTGGAACGGCCGACACGGGTCTGGGCCGGCACGGAGCTGGCCGAGGTCCGCTACGGTCACATGAAGATCGGCGGCAAGCTCTATCTCAGCGTCTTCGCCGAGAGCGCGAAGACGGATTTCCGCCAGGGCCTGGTGCTGATCGATCCGGAATTGCTCGATTCGACCTTCGAGCTCGGCGATGTCGCGCCCGGCCTCGTCGTCGCACTCGAAAGCCGGACGGGCGGTACGATCGTGTCGCGCGGCGACGAGGGCCTCGGCGACAGTTGGCTGCCCTACACCAAGGTGCAGCCGCAGCAGCGCGAGCGCTGGATCGGACAGAGCCGTTCGGGCGACACGCGCGCCTATGTCGCGCGCGTCGTCGCGGAACCCGATCTCTATGTCGTCGCGAGCTTCGACGACGGGCCGGCGCGGGCCGCGCGGACACAGTTCTTGATCCTGCTGGTCGCGCCCCTCGCGACGCTCGCGCTCCTGTGCCTGGTCTATCTGCGCGCCATCGACAAGCACTGTGTCCGCTGGCTGCGCGGCATCGAGACGGCGGCGCGGGCGCGCACGAGCCACGGAACGCCCCACGCGGCGATCGCGGCCGACATGCCGCAGGACATCCGCAGCGTCGCCGAGGCCTTCAACACCATGGTGGACGAGCAGGAGGTGCGGCAGCGACGCCTGCAGACCGCGCTCGACGACAACCGCTTCCTGGTGCGCGAGCTGCACCATCGCGTGAAGAACAGCCTGCAGGTGGTGCAGAGCTACATCGGCCTGACCAAGCGCGACTATGCCGGCGAGGCGCGCATGGTGCTCGCCGACGCCGAATGCCGGGTCCATGTCCTCTCCGCAGCCTACCGCTTCACGCTGGCCGATGGCGAGATGCAGCCGGTGCGCATCGACCTCTTCATCGAGGACGTGGTGACGATGATCTCGAACCTGCTGCGCCGCCGCGACCAATGGGTCGTCGGCGCCGTCGAGACGCGTGCCTCGCTGCCGGTCGACCGGATCATCCCGCTCGGCTTCCTGATCGTCGACGTGATGTCGCGGGCGCTCCGTGGTACGCCCGGAATCGGCCTGCGCATCACCATCGTCGACGTCGACGAGGAGACCATCGAGTTCGCGATGGAAGCCGACAGCGAACTGCCTCATAGCGAGCCGCCGAAGCTCTTCGCCGGGCTGGTGACGCAGATCGAGGCGGTGCAGGTGGCGGCGCCGGGCGGTCGGCAGCTCGGCGCCTGGCGCGTGCGCCACCGCGCCTGAGCGGGTTCAGCCGGCCGCGGGCGGGTCCACCATCTCGATCGTCACCCCGACGCTCAAGCCAAGGAAAGAGCCTGCGACGCCGGTGAAACTGCCCGCGACCGGCGAGGCGTCCTCCGGTACGCGCGCGACCGCCACACGCAGCAACTGCCGGTCGGCGACGAGATCATTGGTCGGGTCGAACTCGACCCAGCCGTCACCGGGGATGAAGACGTCGGCCCAGGCATGGGTCAGCCCGACCGTCGAGACCAGGCCAGCGGCGTCGGGCGAGCGGTCATGGATGTAGCCGGTGACGAAGCGGGCGGCGAAGCCCATCCGCCGTGCCAGCTCGATGAAAAGCCAGGCATAGTCGCGGCACGAGCCGCTGCCCGCCCGGATGGTGTCGGCCGGGTGCTGCGTGCCCTCGTCATAGCGCACGGCATAGCTCAGGCCGGTGTAGATCGCGTGGGCGAGGTCGCGCAGCAGATGGCCGGAGCCCTCGCCGATGCGGGCGTTGAAATCCGCCAGCCAGGCATCGAGCACGCCATCGGGATCGGCCGCCGCCTGATCGAGATAGGGCTGCAGCACCGCGCGCTCCGACTCGCTGTAGACGACGCCGGTGATGGCGGTTGCGGGCTCGATCTCGGAGCGCGGCAGGGCCGAGCCGAAGCGCTGGATCGTCAATTCGCTGACGATGTCGAGCGTGTCGGCCGGTTCAGCGAAACTGGCGACCGCGACCGAATTCCCATAGGCGTCGTGCATCCAGCGCAGCCTGGCCTGGGGCGAGATCGTCAGCGCGGTGTCGACGACACGCAGATCGAACGAATCGCGCGGACGCAGCATCAACCGGTGCGGGCCGAACTGGACCGGGCCGGTGTAGCGATAGGTGGTGGCGTGGCGAATGCGCAGATACATGCTCGTCCCGGGTCGCGTTCGGCGCTGCCATCAACCCGCATGACGACCAAAAAACAAGCCGCCCGAAGGCGGCTTTTTGAAGTGCGTCGCGCGAGGGAGCGCTGACAGACGAAACGCGATGCGACGGGCGTTGTTCCGGGCTTCGAAAAAATATTTCCGGCGTCGGGCGCTCGAAGGCTCAGCGGGCGACGATCGCCCGATCCGAACCGACCATCGCCTGCTGCGAATTCGGGATGGCGCGCTTGGTCGAGCCCACGACCTTCTGGCCGGGATCGACGGAGGCGAACTGCTGGTCGGTGGGCTGGCCATGCTGGATCTTGGTCTGGGCGATCGTGCTCGAACTCTGATCGGTGGGCATCTGCAGGCCGGCACCGAAGGTCAGCGAGGCGACGGCCACGCCCATGAAACCGAAGAACAGGCCGGCGCGCTTGATGGGGGCAAGGCTGTTGGTCAACATCGTCTCTCTCCCGTCGCCAGAGCGACCGCAACAGCCGCTTTCCGGGGAGTTAACGCAACGGCCATGCGACGGTTCCATTCCGGGTCGGTGATGGCGGGCCGTGCCGATCACGACAGCGTGACAAGCGCTCAGGCGGCCTCGTCATTGGCGACCTCACGGCTGCGGAACAGCCGCCAGAGCGACTTGCCGAGACGGCGCGAGGTCAGGCGCGCGCCGGCCTGGCGCTTCTCGAGCGTGATCTTGCGGTCGTGGAAGTCCTCGAGACCCGGCCGATGGCCGACGCTGATCAGCGTCGCCTGGGCGAGCTCGTTCTCGAACAGGTTGAGCAGCGAGGTCTGGCTGTCCTCGTCGAGCGCCGAAGTCGCCTCGTCCATGATGATGATGTCCGGCCGCTGGATCAGCAGTCTGGTGAAAGCGACGCGCTGGCGCTCGCCTCCCGACAGGATCTGGTCCCAAGACTCGGTCTCGTCGAGCCGCTTCGCCATGTAGCCGAGGCCGCAGCGCTTGAGCGCCGCGAGGATGGTCTCGTCGGCGACGGGCAGGTCGGCGAGGGGATAGAGCAAGACGTCGCGGAACGAGCCGATCGGCAGATAGGGCTTTTGCGGCACGAAGGCGACACTCTTGCCGCGCGGCAGGTCGATCCGGCCCGAGCCCCACGGCCAGATGTCGGCCAGCGCGCGGATCAGCGTGCTCTTGCCGGTGCCGCTCTCGCCGACGATCAGGACCTTCTCGCCGAGCCCGATCACCACCGACGCATCGGTGATGACGGCACGACCGTTGCTGTGGGCGATGGAAAGACCGTCGAGATGGATCGCCCCGTCCTCGCTCTCGCCGCGGCGAATCTGCGTTTCGCCTTCCATGATCGTACCGACGTCGAGCGCTTCCAGCGCCTCCTGCAGTTCGTCGACGCGGGCGACGGAAGCGAACCACTCGGCGAGCCGCACGAAATTGTCGACGAACCAGATCAGCGCCGATTGCACCGCGCTGAAGGCGGCGACGACCTGCATCACGGCGCCGAGCGTGACCTCGCCGGACAGGTATTTCGGCGCGATCAGCAAGAGCGGCACGATCGGGAACAGGGCGCCATTGGTGTTCAGCACCAGCGCGATCACGCCTTGCTGACGGATGACGCCGAGCCAGGCCCGGACCACCCGGGTGTAGCTCTCGCCGACCGAGCTGCGCTCGTCGGCGTCGCCGCGGATCAGCGCGATGCTCTCGGCATTCTCGCGCAGGCGCGTCATCTCGGCCCGGAAGCGCGCCTCCATCTCGTTCTTGGCGGAAATCCGCCCGACGAGGGGGCGGCCGGCGGCATAGGCGGCGAGCGAGGCGACGACGGCATAGAGGATGGCGGCGATCGCCATGTAGCTCGGAATGACCCATTCGATCCCGCCAAGCGTGAAACGCGCCGTGCCCGCGACCTGCCACAGGATCGCGGCGAAGGTCGCCGCGGTGACGGCGGCGCTGATCAGGCCGATGGCGAACTCGACGAGCGGCTCGATCGCGAGCCTGCCATCCTCGGCGATGCGATATTCCGGCGCGCCCTGTTCGGGCGCCGTGAACTGCATGCGGTAATAACGCTGATCGGCGATCCACCAGCCGGCGAGGCGGCGCGTCAGATATTCGCGCCAGCGCGTCTGCAGCAGCATGCGGCTGATCACGAGCGCCGACAGCGTCAGGGCGGAGACGGCGACGAGCAGCGGCAGCCAGGCGGCGACGACCCAGGCGGCACCGGCGTCGCGCTTCTCCAGTGCATCGAAGAACATCCGGTTCCAGGCATTGACGCCGACGGCGGTCGCGGTCTGCGCCGCGACGAAGACCAGCACCGTGACGGTCAGCACCCAGGCCCGCAGCTTCGTCTCGCCGGTCCAGAACGGCAGCGCCGTCGCGAAGAAGCGCCGCATGCGCGAGCGGCCCGGCCTGCGCGGGGTGTCGGACATGGCAGATGAATCCCTCGAACCCAGCAGGCAGACGCAAGCGAGATCAAACGCCCGGCAGCGAAGCGAAGTTCCTGTGCGGACGAGAGCAAGTTGCACCGCACAATCGCCGGAACAAGTCATTTGATATTGAGTCGCGATCCCGACTGCGGCCATGGTGGCAGCGGCTATGGGGATTTCGAGCGCGTGACGACGAGCAGCACCACCAATGGACGGCCCGGCGTTCCCTGCCTGGCTTGCCCACTGCGGCTGAAACCGGCCTTCAAGGACAAGACCGACGACGAGGTCCGCTTCATCCAGGCAATGAAGATCGATCATCGCAGTCTCGCTGCGGGCGCCGACATCATCCATCCCGGCCAGGAGGACGCCGAGCTGTTCACGCTGTTTTCCGGATGGGCCTTCCGCTACAAATCGCTGCCGGACGGACGCCGCCAGATCCTGAACTTCCTGCTGCCCGGCGACATCGTCGGCCTGCAGGCCTCCATGCTGAGCGCAGCGCAGCACGGCATCGAGGCGCTGACCGACGTCGAGCTCTGCGTCTTCCCGCGCAAGCGCATCTGGGACCTGTTCGTGCGGATGCCGACCCTGTCGTACGAGCTAGCCTGGCTCGGCTCGCGCGAGGAGAGCATGATCGACGAGAACCTGACATCGGTCGGCCAGCGCAACGCCGCCGAGCGGATCGCAGCCTTGCTGATCTCGCTCTACCGCCGCGCCGATGCGCTCGGCCTCGTCACCGACAACAGCTTCCAGTTTCCGCTGGCGCAGCAGCAGCTCGCCGACGCGCTCGGACTGTCTCTGGTCCACACCAGCAAGACCTGGTCGAAACTCAGGCGCGAAGGCGTGTTCTCGACGTCGGGCGGCCGGCTGACTTTGTTGAACCCGCGCCTGACCGCGCGGATGGCATCTTTGTTCGACCGCGAATTCGAACCCCGGCCGCTGATCTGAGTTGACCTGATCGGCGCCCTCGACAAGGCGCACTGGCGCGCCACCGGGCTTGACCCTATGTGTCCGGTCGGTAACGTCATTGTTTCGTCACGGTTGCCGCAGGTCGCGGCGTTCGCAGAGGCCAGATGTCGCAAATCCTGCATCCAAGACGCGCCCGCGCGGTTTCCCTGGCCGCCAGGCTCGGCCAGTCGAGCGTCGCGTCGCGGATCGAGGACGAGGTGCGGGTGACCGCGGCCGACCTCGTCGACAGCGTGGCGGAAGCGCGGCTCAAGGTCGCCGCGGTGCGTTACAAGGTCGAGGGTGAGGTCCGCGAGACCGCAGGCAAGCTGAAACTGCGGGTCAGCAAGGTAGCGGGCGGCGCCAAGACCAAGCTCGGCGACGAGGCGCGCTTCATCAAGTCCTGGCTCGACAATCCCGGCCGCACGGGCTCGGTGACGCCGTCGAGCCCTGCTCTGGCGCGGCGCATGGCGTCGTTCATCGACCCCGAGATCCCAGGCCCGGTCATCGAGATCGGCCCCGGTACCGGCCCGGTGACCGAGGCCCTGATCGAGCGCGGCATCGACGAGAGCCGGCTGATCCTGGTCGAATACAGCCCCGCGTTCTGCGAGTTGCTGCGCCGACGCTTCCCGCGCGCGACGGTGATCGAGGGTGACGCCTATGCGCTGTCGACGACGCTCGCCGGCCATCTCGATGGCAAGGCGGTCGCCGTCGTCTCGAGCCTGCCCCTGTTCAACAAGCCGCCGGCGATGCGCAGCGCCCTGGCGAAAGATGCCTTCGGCCTCCTCGTCGAGAACGGGCCCTTCATCCAGTTCACCTATTCGGTGATCTCGCCGGTGCCGCGCAAAGGCGCGGGGCTGAAGAGCTTCGCCTCCGACTGGGTGCTGCGGAACATTCCGCCGGCCCGGGTCTGGGTCTATCGCCAAGCCTGACGCGATCGCGACTGCATGGCCGGCCTGCAATCCGGTGCTTGCAGGCCAAAGGATTGGCGTGCGCCCAACAACGCTCTAGATGCTGGGGTGCTCCCGCATCGTTTCCGCTCGTGAGGCTGTCATGTCCGCCAAGATCCTCGTGTTCTCCGGCTCGTCCCGCACCGGCTCGCTCAACGGCAAGCTCGCGGCGCTGGTCGCTCGGAAGCTGACGGCCGCCGGGGCGCAGGCCAAGCTGATCTCACTGGCGGACTACCCGCTGCCGCTGGTCGATGCGACCGGCTTCGGTAAAGCGCCGCAGCAGGCGCACGACCTGCGCGGCCTGATCGACGAGCATCAGGGCCTGTTCATCGCAAGTCCTGAATATAATGCGGGCTATGCGCCGGCGCTGAAGAACGCGCTCGACTGGGCGAGCGTCGCCAAGCCCGGCGCCCCGGCCTCGGGCCTCGCCGGCAAGGTGGTCGCGCTCGGCGGCGCCTCGCCCGGCGCGCTCGGCGCCTATCGCGGCCTGACGCAGATGCGCACGGTCTTGGAGCTCGGCTTCGGCGCGCTCGTCATCCCGGAGATGGTCTCGGTGCCCCATGCCGACAAGGCGTTCGGCGAGGATGGCGAGATCGGCGACGCCCGCGCCTCCGGTTTCCTCGATGCGGCGCTCGCGCGCTTGCTCAAGGTCGTCGGCGGCGCGGCCTGACGCGTCATTCGATCCGGCACTCGCCGCGCGCCGGCTTCAGCGACCATGCCCCGTCATCGGGCTTGGCCGGAATCTTGACGGCCCCATCGGCGATGTCCTCGGCGTCGTATTCGAGCGGGTTGGCGACGATGCCGCCATTGCGGACGAGGAGGCCGCCGGCTCCGGCCTCGACCGTGAAGGTTCCGGCCTCCCATTCCGCCTCGCAGCGCAAGGCGCGGCCGACCGGCTTGCAGAAGCCGCCATATTTGAAGTCGTGGGCGGCATCCGCGTTCGCGCGACGTTCGCGCAGGTTGAAATAGAGCTGCAGATAGAGCCCCGCGGGATCCTGGCCACCCGGCGAGGCGATGTGCACCAGCCTGATCTCGGCCACCTTCTGACGCGGATGAGCGCTCAGATGCGCGGCGTCGTAAATGCGCTCCCAGCAAGCCGAGCGGTTCAAGGGCAGTTCGCGCTCGAGCGGGCGGGCGAGCGCCGGCTGGGTCGTCACGATCGCGAGCAATGCGATCAGGCCGAACAGATGACGCATGACCGCGCTCTCCTGAGCAGTCCTCGCGTCAGGATCGCGCCGTTCCGGGTCACGCGCAAGCGGATGTGCTTGACCAACGTTCTCGGCTTCGGCTTGGTGCCGGGCGAAAAATGGGCCGGAGAACGCGGCATGACGGATCTGGCCCAGCTCGTCGCCAGCATCGCGGGCGAAATGGCCGAGATCGTCGATCGCGGCCAGGTCGCGACCTATATCCCGCCGCTGGCGGCGATCGACCCGGCCCACTTCGGCATCAGCATCGTGACGGTGGATGGCGCGGTCCACAGCGCCGGCGACGCAGAGACGCCGTTCTCGATCCAGAGCGTCTCGAAGGTGTTCGCGCTGACGCAGGCGCTCGGCAAGATCGGCGACACGCTCTGGCGCCGCGTCGGGCGCGAGCCCTCGGGCACGCCGTTCAACTCGATCGTCCAGCTCGAACGCGAGCAGGGGATCCCGCGCAACCCCTTCATCAATGCCGGCGCGCTGGTCGTCGCCGACGTCAATCTCGCCGGCCACGAGCCGCGCGTCGCGATCGGCGAATTGCTGCGCTTCGTGCGCTATCTCGCCGATGACGAGACGATCCATATCGACGAGGCGGTGGCGCGGGCCGAGCAGGAGACCGGTTTCCGCAACATCGCGCTGGCCAACTACATGAAGGCTTTTAGCAACATCCAGCACCCTCCGGAGCGCACGCTGGGCGTCTATTTCCATCAATGCGCCATCGCCATGAGCTGCCGCCAGCTCGCCTTGGCCGGGCGCTTCCTGATGCATGGCGGCCGACTCGGACCGGAGGGTGCGCGCGTCGTCTCTGCCCAGCGGGCCCGCCGGATCGCCGCGCTGATGCTGACATGCGGCCATTACGACGCGTCGGGCGATTTCGCTTTCCGGGTCGGCCTGCCCGGCAAGTCCGGCGTCGGCGGCGGCATCCTGGCGATCGCGCCCGGAAAGGCCTCGATCTGCGTCTGGTCGCCGGGGCTCAACGCCAGCGGCAATTCGATGCTCGGCACGATCGCGCTGGAGCGCGTGGCCGAGGCGACGGGGTGGTCGGTCTTCGCCGGGCGTTGAAGGCCAGCGCCGCCGAAGCGCGTCCGAGCGGAACGGTGGCCCGGACAGGCGCGCGCCCGCTCGGACGGGGTCAGTAGACCTCCGGCACGTAGCGCTCCGGCGGCACGATATGGCGGGCGTAGTCGGGATGGCGCACGCGCTCGGGCAGGACGATGTTCTGCTTGGGGACGCTCTCATAAGGAATCTGGCCGAGCAGGTGGGCGATGCAGTTGAGCCTCGCCCGCTTCTTGTCGACCGCCTGAACCACCCACCATGGCGCATGCGTCGTGTGGGTGCGGTCGAACATCTCTTCCTTGGCGCGGGTGTAGTCTTCCCAGTGGACACGGCTCTCCATGTCCATCGGCGAAAGCTTCCACTGCTTGAGCGGATCGTTGATCCTCATCTGGAAACGGAATTCCTGTTCCTCGTCGGTGATCGAGAACCAGTACTTGATCAGGATGATGCCCGAGCGGACCAGCATGTGCTCGAAATCCGGCACGGACCGGAAGAACTCCTCCAGCTCGTCGGGCGTGCAGAAGCCCATGACCCGCTCGACGCCGGCGCGGTTGTACCAAGAGCGATCGAACAGCACCATTTCGCCGCCCGTCGGTAGATGCGGCACGTAGCGCTGGAAATACCACTGGTGCCTTTCGCGCTCGGTCGGCGCGGGCAACGCCACGACGCGGCAGACCCGTGGGTTGAGCCGCTGCGTCACGCGCTTGATCGCGCCGCCCTTGCCGGCCGAGTCCCGGCCCTCGAACAGGACGACGACCCTGAGCTTCTTGTACTGGATCCAGTCCTGAAGCCGTACCAGTTCGTGCTGCAGCCTGAACAGCTCGCTGAAATAGAGCTTGCGATCGAGGGCGGGGCCGGTCGGAGCGATGCCGTCCGAGACCAGTTCGTCGAGCCGATCCTCCTCGAGCTGCATCTCGAGCTCTTCGTCGAAGCTGTCGGCGATTTCGGCTTTGATACGGTCCAGATCGGTCGTCATGAAGGGCCCCGGCACTCTGCTCTCGAACGGATCGCGACGGCATCCGCCCCTTACTTCCGGCGAAGAGCGACGCCGGATGCGCGACGATCTTCGCGCCGCGCAATCTCGGCGGCCCAAATGACGTTTTGATGAAAAGCGCCGTTTGCCGGGGACGACGGGGCGCGGGTCAGGTATCGACCGTCGCGTTCAGTGCGTTGGTCTGGATGAACTCGCGGCGGGGCTCGACCACATCGCCCATCAGCTTGACGAAAAGGTCGTCGGCCTCGTCGTTCTGGTCGTTCTTGACGCGCAGCAGCGAACGGGCGTCGCGATCGAGCGTCGTCTCCCAGAGCTGGTCGGGGTTCATCTCGCCCAGCCCCTTGTAGCGTTGCAGCGCGACGCCCTTCTTGCCGATGGCGTTGACCGCGTCGAACAGGTCGGTCGGACCGTTGACGGCATGGTCGTCGCCCTTGCGGCTGAGCACGCCTGGCTTCGCATAGGCCTCCTGGAGCGAGGCGGCCGCGGCGTCGAGCTTGCGCGCCTCGGCGCTGGCGAGTAAGCCGGCATCGAGCATTGCGACCTGCTTCACGCCGCGCACCAGCCGCGAGAAGACATAACCGCCCTCAGCCGCCCGGCCTTCCCAGCCGCGCTCAAGATCATCGGAGATCGCATCGAGCCGCTTGGCGACATAGTCGGCTGCGGTCTGTGCCTGCTCGTCGGTCCGGTCGGCGAGCGGCCGGAGCGCGCCGGCGATCGCCATCTGCTCGACGACGCGCCGATCATAGCGCGAATGCAGTTGCGTGAGCGTGTTGCGGATGCCGCGCGCCTCCTCGATCAGCGCGCGCAGATCGGCACCGCCGCGCTCGGCCCCGTCGCTGCTGCGGAAGACCGCGCCATCGACCGCCTGCTCGACGAGATAGTCCTCCAGGGCGCGCTCGTCCTTGAGATAGACATGGCTCTTGCCGCGCGCCGCCTTGTAGAGCGGCGGCTGGGCGATGAAGAGGTGCCCGCGCTCGATCACCTCCGGCATCTGCCGATAGAAGAACGTCAGCAGCAGCGTGCGGATATGCGAGCCGTCGACATCGGCGTCGGTCATGATGATGATCTTGTGGTAGCGCAGCTTTTCGATGTTGAACTCCTCGCGGCCGATGCCGGCGCCGAGCGCGGTGATCAGCGTGCCGACCTGCTCGGAGGAGAGCATCTTGTCGAAGCGGGCCCGCTCGACATTCAGGATCTTGCCGCGTAGCGGCAGGACTGCCTGATATTCGCGGGCGCGGCCCTGTTTGGCCGAACCGCCGGCCGAGTCGCCCTCGACGATGAAGAGCTCGGACTTGGCCGGGTCGCGCTCCTGGCAGTCGGCGAGCTTGCCCGGGAGTGACGCGATATCGAGCGCGCCCTTGCGGCGGGTCAGGTCGCGCGCCTTGCGGGCGGCCTCGCGCGCGGCGGCGGCTTCCGCCACCTTGCCGACGATCAGCTTGGCCTCCGGCGGGTGCTCCTCCAGCCAGGTCGAGAGCGCCTGGTTGACGACGTTCTCGACGACCGGGCGGACCTCGGAAGAGACCAGCTTGTCCTTGGTCTGCGAGGAGAATTTCGGATCGGGCACCTTGACCGAGACGATCGCGGTCAGGCCCTCGCGGCAATCGTCGCCGGTGAGCGCGACCTTCTCCTTCTTGAGGATGCCGGAGCTTTCGGCATAGCCGGTGATCTGGCGGGTCAGCGCCGCGCGGAAGCCGGCGAGATGGGTGCCGCCGTCGCGCTGCGGGATGTTGTTGGTGAAGCAAAGCACGTTCTCGTGGTAGCTGTCGTTCCACCAGAGCGAGACGTCGACGGTGATGCCGTCCTTCTCGTTGGTGAGCATCAGCGGCTTCGAGATGATCGGGCTCTTGGCGCGGTCGAGATAGCGCACGAAGGCCTCGACGCCGCCCTCATACATCAGCTCCTCGCGCACCACCTCGGCGTGCCGAGCGTCGGTCAGGACGATGCGGACGCCGGAATTGAGGAAGGCGAGCTCGCGCAGGCGATGTTCGAGCGTCTTGTAGTCGAACTCGATCATCGTGAAGGTTTCTTGGGAGGGGGTGAAGGTCACCTCCGTGCCGCGCTTGTCGCCGGCCGGCCCCACCACCGCGAGCGGCGCAACCGCGTCGCCATGGCGGAACTCCATGAAATGCTCGTTGCCGCCGCGCCAGATGCGCAGCTTGAGCGAGACTGAGAGCGCATTGACGACGGAGACGCCGACGCCGTGCAGGCCGCCCGAGACCTTGTAGGAATTCTGGTCGAATTTTCCGCCGGCATGGAGCTGGGTCATGATGACCTCGGCCGCCGAGATGCCTTCCTCGCTGTGGATATTGGTCGGGATGCCACGGCCGTTGTCGGTGACGGTGACCGATCCCTCGGCATTGAGCGTCACCGTGACGAGGTCGGCATGGCCGGCCAGCGCCTCGTCGATCGCATTGTCGACGACCTCGTAGACCATGTGGTGCAGCCCCGAGCCGTCATCGGTGTCGCCGATATACATGCCCGGCCGCTTGCGCACAGCATCCAGGCCCTTGAGAACCTTGATGGAATCGGCGCCGTAAGCGGCGTCTTCAAGGTCGCGGGCAGCGTCGCTCATGTCTGGATCCTTCGGCGGGCGTCGATGCACCCGCGATCATCTTGATTCGTCGGCGCAATATAGGGGTTCACTGCGGCTTTTTCACGCGCGTACGCGTGTGTGCGCGAGAGACGTCGTCCGGCCACGGTTTCACCCGGCCGTCCGGTCGATGTGGCCGAGGTCGCGGGAGGGGTCGAGGCGGTCGCGGACGCGGCGCTTGAGCTCCTTGGAATCCGGGAAGCCGCCGTCGACCGTGCGGTCCCAGATTGTCTGCCCGTCATAGGCGATGCTGAAGACGCCGCCGGTGCCGGGCAGGAGCGCGACCTCGCCGAGGTCGGTCCCGAAGGTCGACAGCAGTTCCTGCGCCAGCCAGGCCGAACGCAGCAGCCATTGGCATTGCGTGCAGTAGGTGATGGCGATGCGGGGTGGCGCTGGTGCGGTCATCGCCGGGTTCTGCCCAACGACGCGGGCGGACGCAAGCCGGCCTCAGCCGGCGAAGCCCGCGATCGCCTCCAGGAAGGCCTCGCCATACTGCGCGAGCTTGCGCTCGCCGACCCCCTCGATCGCGCGCATCTCGTCCAGGCCGAGCGGGCGGGCACGCGCCATCGCGATCAAGGTCCGGTCGGTGAAGATGATGTAGGCGGCGACGCCCTCCTCGCGCGCCAGCGTCAGGCGCAACTGGCGCAGATGCTCGAACAGCGCCGCGGTGTCGCCGTCGAGCCCGTCGGCGCGGGCGGCCTCGCGCGACGCCCGCCGCGCCCGGCGATCGGCATGAGGATCAGCCCGGAGCGCGATCGTCTCGCGCCCGAACAGGATGTCCTCGCCTTTCCCCGTCAGGCAGAAACCGCCATGCTCGGTGCTGGCCTCGGCCAGCGCACCGGCGGCGAAGAGCTTTCGCGTCAGCGCGGTCCAGGCGCTCTTGGGCTTGTCCTGGCCGACGCCGAAGGTCTTCAGCCCATCATGGTTCTGGCGGCGGATCGTATCGGTCACGGTCCCCGTCAGGATGTCGGCGAGATGGGCGGCGCCGAAACGCTGGCCCGAGCGCGCCACTGCCGAGAGCAGCTTTCGCGCGTCGAGGGTGGCGTCCGCCAACGCCGGCGCATCTGCGCCGCAAAGGTCGCAGCGAAAGGGGGCCTGGCCATGCCGGCAGGCCGGCACCTCCTCGCCGAAATAGGCCAGCAGCGCGCTCCTGCGGCAGAGCGCCGATTCGCACAGCTCGATCATCGCGTTGAGACGCTTGTGCTCGATCCGACGGCGCTCATCGTCGATCGCTTTCTCGTCGATCTGGCGGCGGCGCAGCGCCATGTCATCGGTGCCATAGAGAGTCAGCGTGTCGGCCGGCAGGCCGTCGCGGCCGGCCCGGCCGATCTCCTGGTAATAGCCCTCGACCGAGCCCGGCATGTCGGCGTGGATGACGAAGCGAACATCGGGCTTGTTGATGCCCATCCCGAAGGCGATGGTGGCGCAGACCACGACGCCGTCCTCCTGCAGGAAGATGTCCTGGTTGCGGTTGCGCACGCCTTGGTCGAGCCCGGCATGGTAGGGCAGCGCGTTCCAGCCTTTTTCGCGCAGGCCCTCGGACAGGCGCTCGGTGCGGCTGCGCGACGAGCAGTAGACGATGCCGGAGCCGCCGCGATGGCGGCGCAGGAACTCGTCGATCTGCCGGCGCGGCTGATCCTTCGGCGCGAAGGCGAGCTTGAGGTTCGGACGGTCGAACGAATGCACCACGAGATGCGGCGGCTTGGGGAAGAGCTGCTGGGCGATGTCGTCGCGCGTCTGGCGGTCCGCGGTGGCGGTCAAGGCCGTGACCGGGACGCCACCCAGTGCTTCGCGCGCCTTCGCCAGCAGCCGATATTCAGGCCGGAAATCATGGCCCCATTGCGAGACGCAATGGGCCTCGTCGATGGCGAGGCGGGTCACGCCGAGACGGCGCAGCCGGCCGACGAGCCCGTCGCCGGCGAGACGTTCCGGGGAGACGAAGAGCAGCCGCAGCTCACCGGCGTTCAGCCTGTCCCAGGCATCCGCGGCTTCGCTTTCCGTGTTCATCGAATTGAGCGAGGCGGCGGCGACGCCAGCCCGGACGAGCTGCCCGACCTGGTCGCGCATCAGCGCGATCAGCGGCGAGACCACCAGCGTCAGCCCGCCCGCGACCAGCGCCGGAAGCTGGTAGCACATCGATTTGCCGGAGCCCGTCGGCATCACCGCGAAGACGTCGCGGCCTGCGAGCGCGGCCTCGATCACCTCCCACTGGCCTGGGCGGAACTCATCATAGCCGAAGGCGGATTTGAGGATCGCGCGGGCGTCTGATTCGAAAGGATGCGGCATGCGCAGGGTTTGCACCAAACGCCCGGGCGGCGAAACCTCGATCCATCCGCCTCAGATGTCGGCGCCCAGTTCGCGCAAGGCCTTCAGGGCGCCGGGATGATAGGGCACGATCTTGTTGACGCCCGCATTTCGCGCTCGCGTCGCCTCGGCAAAGGGATGGATTTGGGTTTTCGGGTCGCTCACGCCGAGCACCGCCTTGGTCAGGGCATAGGCCGTGTCGTCGGGCAGGTCCTTATGCGCGATCACCACGTTCCAGCCCGCGACGGATCGGATCTCGGCTGTCTGGCGCTGGTACGTTCCGGGCTTGGTGACATCGAGCACCAGATACGGCAGCCGTTTCAGCATGCCGTCGATCTCGCCATCGGTCAGGCCGAAGACGATCGCCTCCGCCTTGCCCAGAATCTCGACCAGAGCCGGGATCGGCACGATCGCACCCTGCCAGAGCGCATCGACCTCGCCCGCCAGCACCTTCGCGGCCAGTTCCGCCGAGGTGCCGTTGACGATGACGGGCTTTATGCCGGTGACCTCGACGAGAACGCGGAAGAAGTTCTCGGCGGGGCCGAATGCCGGCCCGACCCCCACCGTCTTGCCGTCCAGATCGGTGATCCTGCCGATGCGCCGGCTCGTCAGCGCCGCGACCTGGAACGCCGTGTTGTAGGTCGGGAACAAGGCGCGGACATTGGGCGTCGCCTTGCCGGAGAAAGCCCCGGTTCCGGCGAGCGCCGCCGCTGCGGAACCGAGGAAAGCCATGCCGGTCGTGCCCGGCCGTTCGTTCACCGCGAGCAGGTTCTGGTTCGAGCCGTCAGACTCCACGACCTTCAGCGGGGTGGCTGAATTCGCCAGGAGTTTCTCCAGACCCTGTCCATAGGGCAGGAAGGCGCTGCCCTGACCCGCAGCCATGAAGACGAGCGGCGCCGGCTGCGCACCGAGCGGGATCGGCGCGACCGTCGACGCCGCCGTCACCATGCCGGCCAGAAGGACCTCCCGGCGCGACAATGCGAGCTTGCTGTTCGGCATGACGGCCCTCGGCATCGCGGGCAATCTGGAGCCCGTCAATGGCGACTATCCACGGTTTCGGACCGGAAGTAACCCGGATTTCACGACGCGCCGCGTGCAGGAGATCGCAGTCCCATTCGTGCGAGCAGCCCGTGAAAGGCGGCGAAACCCGGAGCCTCAGTCTGGCGGCGGACGCCGCGCGCTCATCCTCGCGCCGCGATCGCGACCGCCGCGCCGGCCATCACCCCGCCGGTCAGCCGGTTGATCCGGCGCAGCGCGCTCGGGCTCGCCACCAGCCGGCGGGCCCGGTCGGCCATGTAGGCGTAGGCAGCCATGGTGCCGCCGAGGATCAGGACGGTCAGCAGCGCGACCTCGACGAAGGCCAGCGGCGAGATCGTCTGCAGATCGAGTACCAGCGGCAGGATCGACAGGAAGAAGACGATCACCTTGGGGTTGCCGAGCGTCAGGACCAGACCGCCGACGAACAGGCGCAAGCCCTCGCCGCGCGGCGCGGCTGCGAACTCCCCCGACGCGGCCGGAGCGGTCCAGAGCCTGAAGGCGAGATAGCCGAGATAGATGCAGCCGGCATATTTGATCGCGACGAAAAGCCCGTGGAAGCTCTGCATCAGAACGGCTAGGCCTAGCGCCGTGCAGCTCAGCCAGACCAGATCGCCCGCCACCATCCCGGCGGCGAAGGGCAGTGAATGGCGAAAACCGGTGGCGAGCGAGCGCGCCACCAGCGCGGCGACGCCGGGTCCGGGCGAAGCGACCGCGAGAAAATAGACGCCTGAGAACACCAGGAGGCCGGTCAGGTCCATCGTCGTCACTCCGTCCGAACGAAGGCGCGACGCTATCAGGTGCACTCGCCGAAGTCGCTTCAGTTCGGGTGATGGGTGGCTTCAGCCCGCCTGACGGATGATGGTGCCGTGACGCTCGGCGCGGGCCCGTGCGACCTCGTCGAGGAAGGCGCCGATCGCGCTTTCCAGCTCCTTCGACATGGCGGAGGTCGCGCGAACCCGCTCATCGCTCTGCATCGCGAGCGTCGCGGCCTCGCCGGCCAGTCCCTCGACCAGGGCGGCACTATGGGCGATCGCATCGACGTCGACGGAAGAAGCCGCGGCGCGGGCGGCGATGGCGTCGATCCGGCCGGCCTGGTCCGCGACGGATTCGGCGACGATCCGGGCGCTGTCCTGCATCACCAGCATGGTCTGCGAGAGTTCGCGGACGGCGGCGTCGATCGCCTGTCCGGCGGCGACGACCTCGGCGACGCCCTGGCGGATCGTCTCGGTGGCGCTGTTGGTGGCGCCGGCCAGCGATTTGACCTCGGCCGCGACGACGGCGAAGCCGCGCCCGGCCTCGCCGGCGCGGGCGGCCTCGATCGTGGCGTTGAGCGCGAGCAAATTGGTCTGCGCCGCGAGATTGCTGATCAGTTCGACGACGCTGCCGATGCGCTGATTGGCCTGCTGCAGAGCCGCGACATTGCCGGTGATGCCGCGGCATTCCGTGCCGGCCTCGTCGGTGGCGCGACTCGAGGCCGCGGTCTCTTGCGTGATGCGCTGGCTGGAGACGCCGAAATCGCGTGTCGCGGCGACGATCTCGGCGACCGAGGCCGAGACCTGTTCGGGCCTCGCCTGCGTGCCCGACACCGCCGAGAGCGTGTCGCCGGCCTTGATCGAAAGCCGCTCGGAGAAGCCGGTGACCTCGGCCATGCCGGCCTCGATCGCCTGGATGCGCTCGGCGATGCCGCCGCGGAAGGCCTGCTCGATGCCGTTGAGCCGGTCGCTCATCTCCATCTCGACCGCCTCGTCGAAGCAGGCGAGGGAGAAGGCCATGTCGGTCAGCATCAGCCTGCAGAAGACGCGCAGCGCCGGCGCGATCGGCCCCCAGCGTCGCTTCCAGCCCGCGACGATGATGGCGAGGAAATTGGAGAAGTCGTCCTCGAAGAAATGCGGGTATTTGGCGAGATTGATCTTGCGGGCATTGGCCCGGGCGACGATCCGCTTCTTGGCGGCGACGTAGTCGTCATCGAAACGCAGCCCGAACAGCCGACGGTATTTCGTGTTCTCGTCGACGAAGGTCTCGGGCTTCTTGTGGTGGCGCTCGTCGCCAAAGGTCTTCTGGTAGAGCAGGCGCACGGATGCGTCGAAATGCGGCTGCAGTATCGCGAGCAGGCGGGCCGCGATCGCGGTCTCGGCAGCCGAGAAATGGGGCAGCGACGGTTGCATCGGCGCAGCCTCGCCGAAAATGGTTAACCATCCCTCCCTTCAGGTCAGCAAGGCGGCCTTTCCGGGCGTCACCTGGACGCGCTGCGAACCTCCCGGCAGATCGGCGAAGAGCGCCGGATCGGCCCCGGTCATCCAGATCTGGCAGCCGAGCGCGGTCAGCCCGTCATAGAGCGCAGCGCGCCGGCGCGGGTCGAGATGGGCCGCGATCTCGTCGAGCAGGACGAGCGGCGCCAGCCCGCTCATCGCCGCGACCAGCCTGGCATGGGCGAGGACGAGCCCGATCAGCAGCGCCTTCTGCTCGCCGGTCGAGCCGAGCTCGGCGGCGATGTCCTTCTGTGCGTGGCGCACGGCCAGGTCGGAGGCCTGCGGCCCGACCAAGGTGCGGCCGGCGGCACGGTCGCGCGACCGGCCCTGGCGCAGCAGGTCGCGATAGGCGTCCTCGGCGTCGAGGGCGGAACGCCCGGCCACGAGCGCGTCGATCTCGCCTTCCAGCGCCAACGCCGCCTGGGGAAACAGCGTGTCGCCGATGCTGGTCTCCGCGATGATGCCGGAGAGCCGCGCCACCGCCTCTGCGCGCGCGACCGCGACGGCGACGCCGAGTTCGGCGACCTCGCGCTCGACCGCGTCGAGCCAGCCGGCCTGATGCGGCGTCTCCTCGAGGATCCGGTTGCGCGAGCGCAGCGCCCGCTCGAGCGCGTTGGAGCGGGTGGCGTGGCCGGGATCGATCGCCAGCACCAGCCGGTCGAGGAAGCGGCGGCGTTCGCCGGCCGAGCCGCGGAACAGCCCGTCGAGATCGGGCGTCAGCCAGACCAACCGCAGATGCTCGCTGAAGGCGAGGGCCGAGCCGGCATTGACGCCGTCGATCCGCGACAGCCTGGCCCGCCTGCCCTCGCCGTTGAGATCGCCGAGCCCGACGCCGAGCCTGGCGCCGTCATCGGCGAGCGCCAGCGAAACGGCGAAGGCGCCCGATCCGCCCTGGCGCGCCATCTCCGGCAACTCGGCCCGGCGCAGGCCGCGCCCAGGCGCGAACAATGACAGCGCTTCCAGGAGATTGGTCTTGCCGGCACCGTTGTCGCCCATCAGCGCAACAACTCGACCCTCGATCGGCAGATCGAGGGTCTCGTAGGAGCGGAAATCCTGCAGGATCAGGCGCGCAACGGCCGTCACGGCGCGAGGATCGGTCTCAGACCCGCATCGGCATCAGCACGTAGAGCGCCGACGCTCCTTCGCGGTCCTGGATCACGGTCGGCGAGCCGGGGTCGGCGAGCTTCAGGAGCGCGGTGTCGCCGTCGAGCTGTGCCGCGATGTCCATCAGATAGCGGGCGTTGAAACCGATATCGAGCGGGCTCGCATCGTAATCGACCTCGATCTCCTCGGTCGCCGAACCGGAATCGGGATTGGTGACCGAGAGCGTCATGCGGCCATCGGCCATCGAGAGCTTCACCGCACGGCCGCGCTCCGACGAGATCGTCGAGACGCGGTCGACGGAGGCGGCGAAATCGCCCTTGTCGACGGTCAGGCGCTTGTCGTTGCCGCTCGGGATGACGCGCTGATAGTCCGGGAAGGTGCCGTCGATCAGCTTCGAGGTCAGCACGACGGCATTGGCGGCGACGCGGATCTTGGTCGCCGAGAGCTCGACCGCGACCTCGGCGTCGCCATCCTCCAGCAGCTTCTGGATTTCGGCCACGGCCTTGCGCGGCACGATCACGCCGGGCATCCCGGCGGCGCCCGCGGGCGCTGCGGCATCGACGCGGGCGAGGCGATGGCCGTCGGTCGCGACCGCGCGCAGGAGACTGCGGCCGTCGACCTCGATGGTGTGGAGATAGATGCCGTTGAGATAATAGCGCGTCTCCTCCGTGGAGATCGCGAACTGGGTCTTGTCGATCAGGCGCTTGAACTCGCCCGAGGCGAGCACGAAGCGATGCGCCATCTCGCCGGCGGTGATGTCCGGGAAATCGCTCTCCGGCAAGGTCTGGAGCTGGAAGCGCGAGCGGCCCGAGCGCAGCACGAGGCCGGTCTCGCCGGTCGTCTCCAGCGAGACCTGGGCACCGTCGGGGAGCTTGCGGACGATGTCGTAGAAGGTGTGGGCCGGCACCGTGGTCGCGCCGCTCTCGGGCACGTCGGCGGCGATCGTCTCGACCACCTCGATGTCGAGATCGGTCGCCTTCAGCTTCAAGCCGGACTCGTCGGCGCTGAGCAGCAGATTCGACAGGATCGGGATCGTGTTGCGCCGCTCGACCACGCGATGGACGTGGCCCAGCGATTTCAGCAGCGTGGAGCGTTCGACCGTGACCTTCATGTCTTTATCTTGAATCTTCTGGCGTGATGGCGCCAGCACGGAACCTGCGCAGGCGGCGGAATGGCCCGCGACATTGCCGGAGGGCAGCCGCAGGCGCAAGGGCGCGGCCCGCGGCAATCACAGCCAAAAGGCACCGTCCGTCGCGCGGACGGTGCGAGAGGCTCACTCCTGCAGCATGCGCTTCAGCAGGTCGACCTCGTCATGCAGGGAGCGGTCCTCGGTGATCGCCTTCTCGATCTTGCGGACGGCATGGAGCACGGTGGTGTGGTCGCGCCCGCCGAAGCGTCGCCCGATCTCGGGCAGGGAACGCGGTGTCAGCGCCTTCGACAGATACATCGCGATCTGGCGCGGCTTGACCACGGCGGCGGTGCGGCGCTCCGAGAGGATGTCGGCGCGGCTGACATTGTAGCGCGTCGCGACGAGCTTCTGGATGTCCTCGATCTTGACCCGGCGCGGCTCGCGCGAGCGGACGAGGTCGCGGATCGCGGCCTCGGCCGTCTCGACCGTCACCGGCTGGCCGGACAGCGTCGCATGCGCCAGCAGGCGGTTGGCGGCGCCGTCGAGATCGCGGCCATTGGTGGCGACGACGCGGGCGACATAGGCGACGACGTCGGGATTGACGTGGAAGGCGGCATGGGTCGCCTGCAGCGCCGCGAGCCGGTTGGCGAGGATCTTCTCGCGCAGCGCCTCGTCGAGATCGCCGATCTCGACGACGAGCCCGCCGCCGAGCCGCGAGCGGATGCGCTCGTCCAGCGCCTCGAGATCGTTGGCGAGCCGGTCGCCGGCGACGACGATCTGCTTGCCGGCGTCGATCAGCGCGTTGATCGTATGGCCGAACTCCTGCTGGATCGACTTGCCCTGGATGAACTGGACGTCGTCGACGACGAGCAGGTCGATGCCGCGCAGCCTCTCCTTGAAGGCGAGCGCGGTCTGCGATTTCAGCGCGGCGACGAAGCCGTACATGAAGCGGTCGGCGGTGAAATAGGCGACGCGCTTGCCCTGCGCCCGCGCCGCCTGGGCGATCGCCTGCAGCAGGTGCGTCTTGCCGAGGCCGACGCCGGCATGGAGATAGAGCGGGTTGTAGGGCGAAGCGCCGACCGGCGCCGCGGCGATGCGCTCGGCCGCGGCGAAGGCGAGCTGGTTCGACTTGCCTGTGATGAAGCTCTCGAAGGTCATCCGGCGATCGAGCGTCGCGCCGCAGGCATCGACGCCGTCGCGGTCGTTCTGGGCCGGGGCCAACTCGACCTGCCGCGTCTCGGACGGGTTTGCCGCCGGCGGGGTGGCGAGAGACCGGGGACGCACGGGCTGGATGTCGCGCGAGCCGGCGGCCGCGCTGTCCCGCGCGACCTGGCGGACCGAAAGGACGACACCGGCATCGGCCGCGAGTTCGGCCTGGCAGTTGACGCGCAGCCGCTCGGCATAATGCGATTCGAGCCAGCTCTTGAGGAAGCGGGTCGGCACGGTGAGGTAGACGACGCCGTCGACGACGGCATCGATCTCGACGCGGGCGAACCAGCTCGAGAACACGTCCTCGCCGAGCTCGGCGCGCAGCCGTCGGCGCACCCGGTCCCAGGATTCCGCCATGGACGACACGCTCAGCGTCGCGTCGGCCATGGCCGAACCCGCGACTGGACCCTGCGGCTGCACCAGATCGGAGATCGTCGCAGCCATCGGAAGCGCCGCCGCCTCGAGCGCCTCCATCATCTCCTGCCGTTCAAACATGCCCTTGCCCCATCTCGTCAGTATCTGGCGCACCTGGTCGCGAGCCGCCATAGCGGCAGCAGCGCCGGTGCGTTGTGCCCGGTCGAAAAACCCCAGCCTCGCAAGGCCGCCTCCGCCCCGCGTCGCTGATGCGATGATGTCGATGATGTCTGGCCCGCCGCTGGACGCGGCGCTCTTCATCTCACAGCAACAAGATAAAAAGCCGCATTCTCCAACCCTTTCGGTCGCGAGCCAAAACTTACCAATCTCTGGATTTCGCCCCCGGACGTCGCTGTCCCGGCGGCGATGAAGAGACCTTATATGGCGCTCTCGAACGGGGGCAATATGCTGCTCAGCCGGCTCTCCAGAGTCAGGGGGTATCAGGCTTGGAGTGACCTATCGGCAAGCCCGTTGCAATTGTCTGGGGAACTTAACATTTTCTTTACCCAAGCGGCGTCGGTCGGCGCGCGAATCTTTTTTTTTCGGCGATCCTGACTGGGCCCGGCAGAGTCGCACGGATTCCCGAACGCCAAATCCTTTGCCCGCTAACATGATGAAAAATATCGGCTTTTGCTGCGCGGCATTTTCTGCCGGAGCGGCCAATTCCGCGCTCAAATTTCACCGCGGGAGTCAAGTGGGCAAGGCTGTGGAAACGTTGCGGAATCATCTCGACGAAGCGTCAAATTCGATGTTTCGGAGTCTGTGTCCGCGCTGCCACAACGGGTTCTGAGCCAACAAAAAACCCGACCTCGCGGCCGGGTTCCAGAACGCTTCCGCTGTGCGGAATTCGCTGGTCAGGAGGCCAGCGAACCGACCCGATGCGCCAGGCGTGAAACCTTCCGCGAGGCGGTGTTCTTGTGCACCACGCCCTTCTGGGCAGCGCGCATGATCTCGGGCTGGGCGGCCTTCAGGGCCTCGGCCGCAGCGGCCTTGTCGCCGGAGGCGATCGCCTCCTCGACCTTGCGCAGGAAGGTGCGCATCCGCGAGCGGCGCGCCTTGTTGACCTCGGTGCGACGCACGATCTTGCGCGTGGCCTTCTTGGCCGACGTCGTATTGGCCATCGAACATCCGTCCTTATTCTCGCCGCGTCCATGTCGCCAGGCGCACTGCCCGGCGGCTCCACGTCCGCGATCCATCTGGAAATGCGTGAGCGCCGGCCGTTTGCGCGGACCGTCGCGAGTGGCGAGGCTATAGTCGCTGAGGCCGTGCGCGTCAACGCCGAAATGACGCTTTCGCGACGCTCACGCCGCGGGCGCAACGAGGCGCGCGAAACTCGCCAAATCGACATTGCCGCCGCTGATGATCACGCCGACGCGGCGGCCCTCGACCGGCACCGCGCCGGTGAAGGCCGCCGCCGCCGCGAGGCAGCCGGTCGGCTCGACCACGAGTTTCATCCGCTCGGCGAAGAAGCGCATCGCCTCCACCAGAGCCGCATCGCTGACCGTGACGACGTCCTCGACCAGGGCCTGGATGATCGGGAAGGTGAGCTCGCCCAGGAAGGGCGTCTGCGCGCCGTCGGCGATGGTCTTGGGAACCGCGATCTTGACGATCTTGCCGGAGCGGAAGGATTGCTGGCCGTCATTGCCGGCCTCGGGCTCGACGCCATAGACCTTGCAGGCGGGATTCAACGCCTTGGCCGCGAGCGCGGCGCCGGCGAGCAGCCCGCCGCCGCCGAGGCAGACGAGCAGGATGTCGAGCGGGCCGGCATCCTCGATCAGCTCCTTCGTCGCCGTGCCCTGGCCGGCGATGACCTCGGCATGGTCGTAGGGCGGGATAAGGGTCAGGCCCTTCTCGGCGGCAAGCCTGTCGCCGATGACCAGCCTGTCCTCGCTGTAGCGGTCATAGGAGACGATCTCGGCGCCGTAGCCGCGCGTCGCCGCGACCTTGGCGGCCGGGGCGTCCTGCGGCATGATGATCGTCGTCGGCACGCCGAGCAGCCGGCCGGCATAGGCGATGGCCTGGGCGTGGTTGCCGGAGGAGTAGCTGACGACGCCGGCCTTCTTGCGTTCGGGCGACAGCGCGGCGATGGCGTTGTAGCCACCGCGGAACTTGAAGGCACCCATGCGCTGCAGATTCTCGGCCTTGAAGACGAGATCGGCACCGGTGCGCTCATTGGCGGTGCGCGAGGTCAGCGCCGGCGTATGGTGCGCGACGCCCCTGATGCGGCCGGCGGCGGTCTCGACATCGGCGTAGGTCGGGAGGGCGAGGCTGGTGTCGGCGGCGCGGGCTGCGGCGGTCATGGCTGGAATCCTATCCTCTGCTTCGACCATCGTGCCGGCAGAAGCGGGGCGGCTTCAAGTCAAACAACGTCACGCCGGACATGCACGGCGCTGATCAGTCGAGCTCCGCCCTGCTGGGCGCCCCGGCTACCCGTTCTTGAAATCAGGCTTCCGCTTCTCGACGAAGGCGGCCATGCCCTCCTTCTGGTCCTGCGTCGCGAAGAGCGAGGAGAAGATGCGGCGCTCGAAGCGCAGCCCCTCTGCCAGCGTCACCTCGAAGGCGCGGTTGACCGCCTCCTTGGCCATCAGCACCGAGGGCAGCGATTTCGCGGCGATGGCGTCGGCGGCCTTCATCGTCTCGGCCATGAGGTCGGCGAGCGGCACGATGCGGGCGACGAGGCCCGCGCGCTCGGCTTCGGTCACGTCCATCATCCGGCCCGTGAGGCAGAGATCCATCGCTTTGGCCTTGCCGATCGCGTGGGTGAGCCGCTGCGTGCCGCCGGCGCCGGGGATGACACCGAGATTGATCTCGGGCTGGCCGAAGCGCGCATTGTCGGCGGCGATAATGAAGTCGCACATCATGGCGAGTTCGCAGCCGCCGCCGAGCGCGAAGCCCGCGACCGCCGCGATGATCGGCTTGCGGCGCTGGCCGATGCGGTCCCAATCGGCGAACTTGTCGTCGAGATAGGTTCCGGGAAAGGTGCGGGCCTGCATGTCCTTGATGTCGGCGCCGGCGGCGAAGGCCTTCTCCGAGCCGGTGATCACCACGCAGCCGATGGCAGGGTCCGTCTCGAAGCCGTCGATCGCGGCGTTGACCTCGCCGATGAGCTGGCCGTTCAACGCGTTCAGAGCCTGGGGCCGGTTCAGCGTGATGACGCCGACCCTGCCCTTCGTCTCGACGAGGATCGTCTCATAAACCATGGCGGCCTCCCGGATGCTGTTCTGGAGGCAGCTTTAGCGGGACCGGGCGGGGCGGTCCATGCGCAGCGCCGCACGGCGCATTGGGCGCTTCCCGTCGGGCACCAGAGCGGCCCTCGCACTCAACGGCGAGGCGGCAAACCCGGCGGCGGGGCGGGCTTCGCCCAGCCGAGCGCGACGATGGCGCTGATCAGCCGCGGCGGCGCCCTGCGCTGGTCGATCGCCAGGAGCTTGGCCTTGAACCTGACGATCCCCTGATCCATGCCCAGCGCCAGCCGCTGGGCCGCGTTCTTGGGCAGACGGTTGGTCGACATGATCTTGAGGACGCGATCGCGCGGGCCAAGCATGTGCTCGAGATCAGCGGCCACATCCTCGCAAAACCTCATCCGCCAGGCCCTCTGGTCGTCTTTGAGGCGATAACCGGTCCAGTCGTCCGGCGGCAGGCCAGGCCGGGCCCCCGGCATGCCTTTCTGAGTGACGTCGCCGAGGCTGTTCGACATCGAATAGGGATCCATGCCGACCGGCTGCATGACGCCGTTTTGCATGCAGACCGCGACGTTGCCGTCATTGACCATGCGGATGCAGCCCTTGTTGCCCTGCGGCGGCTCCGACATGTCGAAGCGGTCGTTGTTGCCGTTGAAGGCGTCGATCACCAGGATCTCGCCGAATTTCTCCAGACCGCCCGGCGCCGACAGAGCTGCCGCGATCGCCCTGATGCCGCTCTTGTCGCGGTTTTTCTGCCGCGCCTTCGCCGCCGCGCTTTCCAGATTGACGAGGCCCTCGAAGAAATTGGTCTTGACCCAACCGACCGTATTGCCGGTCGAAACGACCTTGTCGAAGGCCTCGTGAGCGGGATCGAGCGGGCCCCTGGTGTCGCGCATCTCCTCCTTGACGAAGCTGTGGACCTCCATGACCTCGAAGACGGTGACGTTCTTCGTCGCGACCACGGGATTGATGGCTTTCATGTTGCGCGCCGCCTGCAGCACGTTGAACTGCTTGGCATGGGTGGTGGCGACGTCGAGCTTCAGCACGATCTTGTCGACGGCGCCGACCAGCAGGTAGACGTCCCGATTCGGATCCAGGCGCTCGATCGCGAAGATGTCCTCGGACTTGATCTGTCCGTTCAAAGCCAAGCTCATCGCAGCGCCCCTCGTTTCCATCCCGGCGCCGATTAATGCGCGCCGCCGCCGAAGAAGCAAACGCCAAATATCTCGTTCCCGATCGCGCCGAGGGAATCTGCGATTGCCTGGATCGAGCACTCGCCTGACCTGTCTCTCACCCCGGTCGCAGCGCGGCATTACGCTCGCGCTACCGACTCGGCTGGCAGCTCTCGCAGAGGAAGGTCGAGCGGCCCGACTGGACCAACCGCTTCACCGCCATGCCGCAACCCGGCGCGAGGCAGGTCTGCCCCTCGCGGTCGTAGACCTTGAAGCGATGCTGGAAATAGCCGAGCGAACCGTCGGCATGGGCGAAGTCGCGCAGCGTCGAGCCGCCAGCCGCGACCGCCTCCTCCAGAACCTCGCGGATGATCTGCGCCAGCCTGTGTGCCGCCTCGCGCGGACGCCCGGTCGCGGTCGCGATCGAGCCGGCCGCGGCCTCCGGATGCAGGCCCGCCCGGAACAGTGCCTCGCAGACATAGATGTTGCCGAGACCAGCGACCAAGCGCTGGTCGAGCAGAGCCGCCTTCAGCGGCGCGAACTTGCCCGCGAACAGTTTCGCCAGCGTCTCCCCAGAGAGCTCGTTGCCGAGCGGCTCGATGCCCATGCCGGCGAAATGCCTGGAGGTCGCGAGTTCGGCGCGCGGAACGAGGTCCATGAAGCCGAAGCGGCGGACGTCGTTGTAAGTGACGCGCGCGCCAGAGCCGAGATGGAAGACGACGTGGTCGTGGGCGAGGTGACGGCCGATCTCGTTGTAATAGGCGCCGGGCTCGGTCGGCGGCGTATCCGGGGCCTCGACGATGAAGCGCCCGCTCATGCCGAGATGCATGATCAGCGCTTCGCCATCGTCGAGATCCGCGATCAGGTATTTGGCGCGCCGCGACAGCGCTTCGACCCGCCGTCCGGAGAGGCGCTCGGCGAAGCGCGCGGGCAGCGGAAAGCGCAGGTTCGGACGGTTCTGTTCGACGCGGGCGAAACGCTGCCCGAGCATGGCGGGCTCGAGCCCACGGCGGACGGTTTCGACCTCGGGAAGTTCGGGCATGGTTGCGACTCTAAAGCATGCGGCGAGAGGGGCCGCGACAAGGCCGGCATGTTTGGCTATGCATCGCTTGAGCAAAGCACAAGAGCGGCCTCGAACGTGACAGCAGCCCAAGACACCCGACATCAGGGCACCACCCATTTCGGCTTCGAAACCGTCCCGCTCGCGGAAAAGCAGGCCAAGGTCGACGACGTCTTCCACAAGGTCGCCGGCCGCTACGACCTGATGAACGACCTGATGTCGGCAGGCCTGCACCGGGCCTGGAAGAGCGCGCTGATCACGGCGCTGAAGCCGCCGAAGGACCGGCCTTTCCGCCATCTCGACGTCGCCGGCGGCACGGGCGACGTCGCCTTCGCCGTGCTGGAGGCGGGCGGGCCGCAGACCGACGTCACCGTGCTCGACATCAACGGCGAGATGCTCGGCGTCGGCCGCGAGCGTGCGTTCAAGCGCTTCCCCGAAGACGGCCGCATCCGCTTCGTTCAGGGCAACGCCGAGACGCTTGGCCTGCCGGATTCGACCTTCGACGCCTATACGATCGCTTTCGGCATCCGCAACGTGCCGCGGATCGACCTCGCCCTTGCCGAGGCCCATCGCGTGCTGAAGCGCGGCGGGCGATTCCTCTGCCTCGAATTCAGCCATGTCGACGTGCCGCTGCTCGACCGCATCTACGAGGCCTATTCCTTCAACGTCATCCCGCCGCTGGGGCGGATGGTGACGGGCGAGGCCGAGCCCTACCAGTATTTGGTCGAATCGATCCGGAAATTCCCGAAACCGCGCGTCTTCACCGAGATGATCACGGAGGCCGGCTTCCGGCGGGCGAGCCATACGCCGATGACCGGCGGTGTCGTGGCGCTGCATTCCGGCTGGAAGCTGTGAGATTGCCGCGAGCGTCATGCTCGGGCTCGACCCGAGCATCTCTTCGAAAGAAACCGCGGCATGAGACGGTCGGGTCAAGCCCGACCGTGACGGGCGGTCGATGATCTCTTCGCTCTTCCATCTCGCCCGCTCGGCCCGCGTCGGCTACGTGCTGGCGCGCGAGGGCGCGCTCGCGCTGGTCGATCCCGCCGTACTGCCGCCTGCCGCGCGCGCCGCGATCCGGCTCGGGCGGCTGATCGAGCGCAAGGGCGCCGGCTCCTCGGCGACACGGCTCGCGGCGGCGCTGACCCGGCTCGGTCCGTCCTACGTCAAGTTCGGCCAGTTCCTGGCGACGCGGCCGGACGTGGTCGGCATGCGGATCGCGGCCGATCTTTCCGCGTTGCAGGACCGGATGCCGCCTTTTCCGACCGCGCAGGCCAGGGCTGCGATCGAGGCCGCGCATGGCCGCCCGGTCGAGGACATCTTCGTGAGCTTCGGCGAGCCGGTCGCGGCCGCCTCGATCGCGCAGGTGCACCGCGCCAGGCTGAAGGATGGATCGGAAGTCGCGGTCAAGGTGCTGAGACCCGGCATCCGCGACCGCTTCCATCGCGATCTCGCCGCGATGCGCTTCGGCGCCGAGATGGCCGAGCGACGCTCGCCCGAGGCGCGGCGTCTGCGCATGTCCGGCGTGGTCGAGACGCTGGCGCGCTCGGTGACGATGGAGATGGATCTGCGGCTGGAGGCGGCGGCGTTGTCGGAGTTCGCCGAGAACACCAAGGAAGACCTCGACTTCCGCGTGCCGGAGCCGGACTGGCAGCTCACCGCACGCGAGATCCTGATCGACGAATGGATAGACGGCATCCGCCTGTCCGATGTCGAGGGCCTGCGTGCCGCCGGCCACGATCTGCCGACCCTGGCGAAGACCGTGATCCAGTCCTTCCTGAAGCACGCGATCCGCGACGGTTTCTTCCATGCCGACATGCATCCGGGAAATTTGTTCGTCGATGCGCAAGGTCGCCTCGTCGCGGTCGATGGCGGCATCATGGGCCGGCTCGGCCTGAAGGAACGGCGCTTCCTCGCCGAAATCCTGCTCGGCTTCATCACCCGCGACTACAAACGTGTCGCCGAGGTGCATTTCGAGGCGGGCTACGTGCCCGGCCATCATGCGGTGGCCGATTTCGCCCAGGCGATCCGGGCGGTCGGCGAACCGATCCACGACAAGAGCGCCGACCAGATCTCGATGGCGAAGGTGCTGACCCTGCTGTTCGAGATCACCGGCCTGTTCGACATGGCGACGCGCACCGAGCTCGTGATGCTGCAGAAGACCATGGTCGTGGTCGAGGGCGTGGCGCGCACGCTCGACCCGCGGCTCGACATGTGGACCACCGCCGAGCCGGTTGTGCGCGACTGGATCGCCCGCAATCTCGGCCCGCTCGGGCGGATCGAGGAGGCCGGCCGGGGGGCGCGTACGCTCGCCTTCAGCTTGGCGAGCCTGCCCGAGACGGTCGGCCGGGCCGAGCGCGTTCTCGGACAATTGGAGGAGGCCTCGCGCCACGGCTTCTCGCTGGACGAGGCCAGCATCGCAGCGATCGGCCGGGCCGAGGCACGGCGCAATCGCTGGGGCAATTGGGCACTTTGGGTGATCGCGGGGCTGATCGCCTGGGCGGTGCTGGGATAACCATGCCCTGTCATTCCGGGGCTTCGCGAAGCGAAGAGCCCGGAATGACAAGCGTGGCTCACGCCGCGACACACGCCTCCGCCGGCTCGCTCGCGATCATCCAATGCGTGCCGAAGCGATCCTGCAGCATGCCGAAGCGCGGCGCCCAGAATGTCTGCGCCAGCGGCATCTTGATGCGCGCGCCTTCCGAGAGCGCCTCGAAGATGCGCTCGGCCTCGGCGTCCTCCTTGACGGTGACGCTGACCGAGACGCTCTGCATCGGGCCTTCGCTCCGCTCGGGCGGCGCGTCCGACGCCATCAGCATCTGGCCGTCGAGTTCGAGGCAGGCATGCATGATCAGGTCGGGGCCGGCCGGTGCGCAGCCTTCGGAGGCCGGCATCTCGGAAAAGCGCATCATGGCGAGGATCTTGCCGCCGAGCACCGCCTCATAGGCCTTGAAGGCCTGCTCGCAAGTGCCGGCGAAGAAGAGATAGGGGGCGAGTTTCATCGGGATCGTCCTTTGTCGTTCGGGGGCATGGCGGGGGGTCAGTTCTTGCGGCGGTAGCGGGCGGTCATGAACTCAGTCCATGAGCCGTCCTCGCCCTGGAATGCCGAGGTCATCGTGCGGTGATCGGCATCATCGATCGCGACGGTGTCGCGGTATTTCGCGGTCGAGCCGTCGCCGGCAAAGCTCGGCCCCTCGGTCTCCAGCGTCAGCGTCCGGCCGTCGGCTTCGAGTCGCCCCTCATAGTGCCAGATCATCGACATCATCGAGGCGACGAAGGTGCCGACGAAGCGACCCTTGGCCGGATCGAAGCCGAGCGTCATCACGCTGGTCATCGTCGTGCCGTCCGGGCATTCGCCGGCCCCGTCGCCGATCGTCCAGAGGCCGCCGAGCGAGCGCACGCTCTCGCTGCCCTGCGTGACCGAAAGCGGCTGGTCCGGGCCCATCCGGCAGGTCGTCTCGCTCGTCCAGTCCCCGACCATTTGCTGCAGCCAGGCGTGTTCCTTCTGCGGTTCGGCTTTCATCAGGCGTCTCCTCGTGGTCTTGAACGCGGCTCTGCGGCCGCCGGGAGGCCAAAGCTCAGCGCTCGGCCTGGGTCTTGAGGCTGGCGAGGCCGGCCTCGAAATCGGCGCCGACCATGCGGTCCATGTTGATGAAGACGTGCATGATCTTGGCCGGGAACGGCACGGGGCCGGTCATCGTCCAGTCCACCTGCGTCGCCGAGCCCTGCGGCCGGAGCGCGAAGACGACCTGGTTGTGGGCCTTGAAAGGCCGGACGAAATCGAGCCTGAGCCCGATCCGGCTCGGCGCGTCGGTCTCGACGATCTCCATGCTGCCTTCGCCGATGGTCCTGTCGCCAGACCAGCCATAACGCGCACCGAGGCCTGATTCCGCGCCGCCGAAACTGCGCTGCATATCCGGGTCCTTCTTTTCCCAGGGCGACCAGGCACCCCAGGCCTTGAAGTCGGCGATCAGCGGATAGATGCGATCGGGCGGCGCCTCGATCGCAATGGCACGCCGGACGGTGAAGCTGTCGGGCTTCATCGCGGCTAGCACCACCACCGCCGCGATGACGATGGCGAGAATGACGGCGAGCGTGACCAGGATGGACATGGTGAGTTCCTTGGCAGATTCCTTGGCGGATTCCGGTCGGGCGGCCGGAGCGGGGCGGCGTCAGCCTGGCTGGCCTGGCAAGGGATGAGCGAAGCTCCAGACATGGCCGAACGGGTCCATGATCTGGCCGTAGCGCGCGCCCCAAAAGGCGTCGAAGGGCGGCATCGTCACGGTCGCGCCGGCCGCTTGCGCCTTCGCGATCGCAACGTCGCAATCGGGCACTTCGAGATGTAGCGTCACCGCCGTGCCGCCCAGCACCTTGGGCGGACGCGCCCCGCCGACATGCTGCGCCGCGTATTCGGGGAAATGGTCGTGCAGCAGCACGCGCGTCCCGAGAATGTCGATCTCGGCATGCATCAGCCGCCTGCCGTCCTGCGCCGGCATGCGCAAGGTCTCGGTCGCGCCGAAGGCAGCCTTGTAGAAATCGATCGCATCGGCGGCGCCGTCGATGGCGAGATGTGGCATCAGGGCTTGCGGGCTGGTCATAGCGTGTCCTCCATCCGTGTCGCGCCGGCTTCGCTGCCGCCCGCGCTCTTGATCTCCTGGAGCAGGCCCTCCAGCCGGCCGAGACCCTCGTCCCAAAAACGAGCATAGTGCTCCAGCCACTCTGAGACCTCGCGCAGCGGCCCTGGATCGAGCCGGCAGGGGCGCCACTGCGCCTCCCGCCCGCGGCTGATCAGCCCGGCGCGCTCCAGCACCTTGAGATGCTTGGAGACCGCCGGCAGGCTCATCGCGAAGGGCTGGGCCAAGGCCTTCACCGAACTCTCGCCCTGCGACAGCCGCGCCAGGATGGCGCGCCGCGTCGGATCGGCGAGTGCCGACAAGGTCAGGCTGAGCGGGTCGCTCGGCATCGCGTGAAACCATTCGGTTAATTAACTTGATGGTTTAGTAATTCTCTTCCATCGGGGAGTCAAGCCCATCGGCGCGACGGGCCTTGGCAGTTGTCACGAGGCTGCCGACACGCGCTACAGCATCGACTTTCCGAAAACCGCATTCCACTTTTCGGGTCGACGCTCTAAAGCTCGCGCGAACGAAAGGACCGACCGCTCCATGACGTTCGAGACCGCCGCCACGCCGGAAGCCGCCGTCGACAGGCTGGAGGCGCTCTATGGCGAAGCGAAGGCCGCGCTCCGCGCCGATCTGCAGCGTTTCTTCGATACGGGCCAGCCGCCTACATCCGAGGAGCGGGCGCGCTATCGCTACCCGCAGCTGCGCGTGACCTATGCGCCGTCAGCGCTGCCGGCGACGACACGACGCGGCTATGCGAAATTCGCAGCGCCCGGCCTCTATTCGACGACGGTGACGCAGCCGGCCGAGTTTCGCGGCTACCTGCTCGACCAGCTCCAGCCGCTGGTCGAGGACTATGGCGCGACGATCGAGACCGGCCCGAGCCAGCAGGAGATCCCCTACCCCTATGCGCTCGAAGGCGGCGACGAGTTCGGTCGCGGTAAGATCACGGCGGCCGAACTCGCGCGGCATTTCCCGACGCCGCTGCTCTCGCTGGTCGGCGACGAGATCGCGGACGGCACCTTCGACATCGTCGACGGCGAGCCGCGACCGCTGGCGCTGTTCGACGCGGTCCGCGTCGACTACTCGCTGCGCCGGCTGGTGCACTACACCGGCACCGACTGGCGCGCCGTGCAGCCATGGGTGCTGCTGACCAACTACCACCGCTACGTCGACCAGTTCGTGCGGCTGGCGCTGGCCGAGATCGAGGCCGGTACGGCGACCGCGCTGGTGACGCCGGGCGGCGTCAGGATCGAGCGCGACGGCATCGACGTCTCGGCGGCCGAGCGGGTGATGGCGGCGCCCTGGCATCGCTTCCAGATGCCGGCCTACCACCTGATCCGCGCCAATGGCGAGGGCGTGACGCTGGTCAATATCGGCGTCGGCCCCTCCAACGCCAAGAACATCACCGACCACCTCGCGGTGCTCAGGCCGAATTGCTGGCTGATGGTCGGCCATTGCGGCGGCCTGCGCCAGACCCAGATCATCGGCGATTATGTGCTTGCCCATGCCTATCTGCGCCAGGACGGCATCCTGGACGAGCTGGTGCCGCCGGACATCCCGATCCCGGCGCTGGCCGAGGTGCAGGTGGCGCTTCAGGAGGCCGCTGCCGCGATCACCGGCGAGAAAGGCGACAAGCTGAAGAACCGCCTGCGCACCGGCACGGTCGTGACCCAGGACGACCGCAACTGGGAGCTGCGCTGGACCAAGGAGCGGCGCCGGATCAACCTGTCACGCGCCATCGCGGTCGACATGGAATCGGGCACGATTGCGGCGCAGGGCTACCGGCTGCGGGTGCCCTACGGCACGCTGCTCTGCGTCTCCGACAAGCCGCTGCATGGCGAGATCAAGCTGCCGGGCGCGGCCAACGCCTTCTACGAGCGGGCGGTGAGCGAGCACCTCAAGATCGGGCTCGCGGCGCTGGAGAAGCTGAAGGAAGCGGGCGCGACCATCCATTCGCGCAAGCTCCGGAGCTTCGACGAGCCGCCGTTCCGGTGACAGCGCCGCCCGCCTGATGCTACGACACGCTCGGTCCCGCTCCGGAGCTTAGCCCTTGCCCGCCTCCCGCTCCATCCTGCTGATCATCGGCGGCGGCATCGCCGCCTATAAGTGCCTGGAACTGATCCGGCGGCTGAAGGATCGCGGCATCGCGACGCGGGTGATCCTGACCAAGGCGGGCGAGGAATTCGTCACGCCGCTGGCCGTGTCGTCGCTCGCCGGCGAGCGCTGCTTCACCGACCTGTTCTCGCTGACCGACGAGGCCGATATCGGCCATATCGCGCTGTCGCGCTCGACCGACCTCTTGGTCGTCGCGCCGGCCACCGCCGACCTGATCGCCAAGATGGCGACGGGCCTGGCCAACGATCTCGCCTCGACCGCACTGCTCGCCACCGACAAGCGCATCCTGGTCGCGCCCGCGATGAACCCGAGGATGTGGGAGCGTCCGGCGACGCGCCGCAACATGGAGCAGATCCAGAAGGACGGCGTCCTCGTCGTCGGGCCCAATTCCGGCGCGATGGCCGAGCGCGGCGAGAGCGGCTTTGGCCGCATGGCCGAGCCGCCGGAGATCATCGCCGCGATCGAGGCGGCGCTCGCCGGCGAGCCGGCCAGTAAGCGCGCGATCGGCTTTCTCGGCCGCCTGCCCGGCGCCGGCACGGCCGCCGGCCCGCTCTCCGGTAGGCACGTTCTGGTCACCTCCGGCCCGACGCATGAGCCGATCGATCCCGTCCGCTACATCGCCAACCGCTCCTCGGGCAAGCAGGGCCATGCCATCGCGGCGGCGGCGGCAGCAGCAGGCGCGCGCGTGACTCTGGTCTCCGGCCCCGTCGGCATCTCCGACCCCGACGGCGTCGAGACCGTGCATGTCGAGACGGCGCGCGAGATGCTGGCCGCGACCGAAAAGGCGCTGCCGGCCGACATCGCGATCTTCGCGGCCGCCGTCGCCGATTGGCGCGTCGCAGGCGAAGCGGCGCATAAGATGAAGAAGGATGGCGGCGCGCTGCCGGCGCTGGCGCTGGTCGAGAATCCCGACATCCTCGCCACCATCGCCCAGCGCGAGACCGGGCGCCCGGCACTCGTCGTCGGTTTCGCGGCCGAGACGCAGAACGTGGTCGATTACGCCCGCGCCAAGCTGGCCAGGAAGGGCTGCGACCTAATCGTCGCCAACGATGTCGGCGGCACCGGCGTGATGGGCGGCGACGCCAACAGCGTCCATCTCGTGACGAAGGACAGCGTCGAGAGCTGGCCGACATTGCCCAAGGACGAGGTCGCGCGCCGGCTGGTGACGCATCTCGCCGGCCTGGCCGCCACGAAAGCCTAGGCGATGGTGACGGTCCCGGTCCTGCGCGTCGGGCATGGCATCGACCTGCCGCTGCCGGCCTATGAGACGGCGGGCGCCGCCGGACTCGACCTTCGTGCCGCGATCGAACCGGGCACGACGCTGGCGCTCGCGCCCGGCGGCCGCGCCGCCGTGCCGACCGGCCTCGCGCTGCAACTGCCCGAAGGCTTCGAGGCGCAAATTCGGCCGCGTTCGGGCCTGGCCTTCCGGTACGGCGTCACCGTGCTGAATTCGCCCGGCACCGTCGACAGCGATTTCCGCGGCGAGATCACCGTGATCCTCGTCAATCTCGGCAGCGAGAGCTTCGCCATCACCCGCGGCGATCGCATCGCCCAGATGGTGATCGCGCCGGTCGTTCGGGCCGTGCTGGTCGAGGCGACCGCGCTCGACGAAACCATTCGCGGGGCCGGTGCGTTCGGCTCGACGGGCGTTTCGGACGCCGCCAGGGAGACCTCAGCGTGAACCTGCTCTCGCGCCGCAGCGTGCTCGCCATCGCGGCGGTGGTCGACATCGCGCTGCATGCGCGGCCCTCGCCGGTCGCAGCCAAGATGCTGGCGGCGCGACACGAACTGCCGCCGCGCCATCTCGAGACGCTACTGCAGGCGCTGGTCCGCGCCGGCATCCTCAAGGGGGTGCGCGGCCCGCGCGGCGGTTATGAACTGGCGCGGGAGCGCCGTCGCATCACCGCCGGCGAGATCGCCCGGGCGGCGATGCAGGATGCGATCGAGGACGGAGCCGAGCCGCTGCCGAAATCGGCGCTGATCGACGCGGTGGTCGCGCCGCAGGTGGCGCAGGCCTCGGACGCCTTCCTGGCGACGCTCGATGCGATCACGGTCGAGACCCTGTGCCGGCAGGCCGAGCAGCGCGGCGTCTTCGGCAAGATCGATGGCGGAGCTGATTTCACAATTTGATTTTGTTATTATTGCTCATCATCGACATGCCCCGTGAATTGGACTAGCCTTCACCGCAATCAAGCATCGCCCCAAATAACGCATCGCCCCAGGAGGACGCCATGGCCGACGCAGCCCGCAAGCTTTCCGCCACCCCGGACAAGGCGCCCGGCCGCGGCCGGATCTACGACTCGATCACCGACACGATCGGCGACACACCGCTGGTCAGGCTGAACCGGCTGCCTGCCGAGCGCGGCGTCAAGGCGACGATCCTGGCGAAGCTCGAATTCTTCAACCCGATCTCCAGCGTCAAGGACCGCATCGGCGTCAACATGATCGACGCGCTCGAAGCCTCCGGCGCGTTGAAGCCCGGCGGCACGCTGATCGAACCGACCTCGGGCAACACCGGCATCGCGCTCGCCTTCGTGGCGGCGGCGCGCGGCTACCGCCTGATCCTGGTCATGCCTGAGACGATGTCGCTGGAGCGGCGCAAGATGCTGGCCCTGCTCGGCGCCGAGCTCGTGCTGACGCCCGGCCCCGGCGGGATGCGCGGCGCCGTCGCCAAAGCCGAGGAGCTCAAGACCGAGATCGCCGGCTCGATCATCCCGCAGCAGTTCGAGAACCCGGCCAATCCCGAGATCCACCGCCAGACCACGGCCGAGGAGATCTGGAACGACACCGACGGCAAGATCGACATCTTCATCTCCGGCGTCGGCACCGGCGGCACGATCACCGGCGTCGGCCAGGTGTTGAAGAAGCGCAAACCGGGCGTGAAGATCGTCGCGGTCGAGCCCGAGGATTCGCCGGTGCTGTCGGGCGGCGCACCCGGCCCGCACAAGATCCAGGGCATCGGCGCCGGCTTCGTGCCGGGCGTGCTCGACCGCAGCGTGATCGACGAGGTCGTCACCGTCGGCAACCAGACCGCCTTCGAGACGGCGCGCGCTCTCGCCAAGAACGAGGGCATCCCGGCCGGCATATCGTCGGGCGCCGCGATCGCCGCCGCGCTCGAAGTCGGAGCGCGGCCGGAGAACGCCGGCAAGACCATCGTCGTGATCATCCCCTCCTTCGCCGAGCGCTACATCTCCAGCGCCTTGTTCGAGGGTCTGTGAGCGCAGGCGGCGTCCAGATCGTCCGTGTTGTCGCGGCGCTGCCCGAAGGCTTCGACGATCTGCGTCGCCAGGCCAGCGCGGAGGGCTATGGCTTCCTCGACCGGCTGGCCGAGGATGTCTCGCGCGGCGATTATGCCGGAGAGGCAAATCTACCCGTGCTGTTCGCCACGTTCTCCGGCGGCGATCTCGCGGCCGTCGGCGGGCTGACCGCCGACCCTTACGACCCCGCGCCGGATCTGGCGCGACTGCGCCATGTCTATGTCGCGCCGGCGTTTCGCGGTAGTGGCGTCGGGCGTTCGCTCGCCTCGGCGGTGATTCAACAGGGTTTCGCCTTGGCGGGGCGGCTTTCGCTGCGCGCCGCGGACGAGCGCGCCGCCGCCTTTTGGGAGGCGGCGGGCTTTTTCCGGGACGTGAGCGGGATGGAGCGGACCCATATCCTTGCCCGCTGAGCCGTCAGCCGCGTACCAGCACCAGCCGGTTGCCCCAGGGGTCGCCGATCGACGATCCATCCAAGCCTTCGCTGCCGCCGGCGGCCAGGATGCGTCCGCGCATCGTCGCGAAATCAGCATCGTCACGAGCGACCAGCTCGAAGGCGTCGAGCCCCGCCTCACCTTCGCCTCGCGCACCGGCGCCCCGGCTGTTCCAGACATTGCCGGCGATGTGGTGGTGGTATCCGCCACTGGAGAGAAAGCTCGCGCCGGGGTAATGCACCATCACATCGAAGCCGAGCACGCCGCTGTAGAAGGCCTCGGCCTCGTTCGTGTCGCCGACGCGCAGATGGATGTGACCCATCCGGGTGCCGACGGGCATGCCGGCATAGGCGCCGGATTGCGCCTCGCCCAGCAGCTTCTGCAGGTCGAGCCGCTCGGTCGCCATCCTGATCGCGCCGTCGCGGCGCGGCCAGTCGGCGCGCGGGCGGTCGCGGTAGATCTCGATGCCGTTGCCCTCGGGATCGGAGAGATAGAGCGCCTCGCTGACGAGATGGTCGGAGGCACCCTCCAGGCCGATGCGCTCGGCGGCGGCATGGCCGACCCAATCGGCCAGGGCCTGGCGCGACGGCAACAGGATGGCGAGATGGAACAGGCCGGCGGCCGAGGTCGGGCGCGCGGCACCTTCGACCAGCCGGACCAGCACGACGCCGTCGACGCCGAGTTCGACCGATCCCGCCGCCTCGCGGATTACGGCCAGGCCGATCGCCTCGCGATAGAAGGCCGTCAGCCGGGCGAGATCGTGGACGCGCAGGGTCACTGCGCCGATGTGATAGGGCGCGTCGTGAGCCTCCAAGAGAACGGGCGTGATCTGGTCCTGGACCGCGAGCATGGCAGCCTCCGCTGGGATTGCGGCAAGGACGCCGCCGGCCCCAGAGATGGCCCCGTTTTTCCCCGTTGTCGCCCCCTGCGGCGGCAAAACGCCGATTGCAGCACTGCAATCGGGCTCAGGTCGGGCCCGGCCGGTCGAGCGCGAAATGCCGGAACCAGGGCGCCTGTGCCCCGCCGACCAAGGCGGCCAGCATGCGCGAGGCCATGAAGCTGAAGGTGATGCCGTTACCGCCATAGCCATAGGCCGCGAGCAGACGCGGCTGGCCCGGCACCGCCCCGATCAGCGGCAGGCCGTCCGTGGTCTGGCCGAAGGCACCGGACCAGGCATGGCTCAGATCTGTGTGCGCGGTCGGCCGCAAGGCCTGGAGCTTGGAGATCAGAGCCTGCGTCTTCTGCGGCCCCCGACGCTCGCGCTCTTCGGGATCGTCGCTGTCCTCGTCCTCGCCGCCGAGGATGATGCGGCCATCCGTCGTGGTGCGGCAGTAGACGTAGTCTTCCGAGGCCTCCCAGACGAGAGCCGGCCCAGGCCAGAGCGCGCCTCGAGGCTGCGGCTCCGTCGCGATCGCCCAGCTCGTCGAGACGCTGTGAAGATCGGTCTGCACGCAATCGGGCATGACATAGCCCGTCGCCAGCACGACATGACCGGCCTCGACGACATGGCCGCTCTTGAGCGTCACCGCCGCGCCGCTGCTTGTGCTGTCGAAGCCGACGGCCTCGTCGCGGAGGAGCCTGGCGCCGCGCGCAGCCGCCAGCGACAGCAGGCTGTGGCACAGGCTGAGCGGATCGGCTTCGGCCGAACCCGGCGAGACGATCGCAGCAGTGCGGTCGAAGCCGAAGGTGCCGAGCAGGGTATGATGGTCGAGCAGCTCGCCCGGCAGGCCGGCGCGCCGGCGCAGCTCGTATTCGTCGGCGAGTTCACGCGGGCCGATCTCGCCGGCGGCGAGATAGACCGTGTCGCGGGCGACGAAGCCGCTGTGCAGACCGAGCCGCGCGGCAAGCTCGGTCAGCCCGGCGACGGCGCGGAAGCTGCGGCGATAGACGTCGGCCGCGACCTCGAAACCATAGAGCGCCGCCAGCCGGCGCAGCGGGAGGTCGATCTCCCATTGCAGCATCGCCGTGGAAGCAGCGGTGCTGCCGAACCCTTCCGTCTCGCGGTCGATCAGGGTGATGCGATGGCCGAGCGCGGTCAGATGCTCGGCCATCAGCGCGCCGGTGATGCCGCCGCCGATGATCGCAACGTCGCAATGGGTATCTGCCTCCAGCATGCCGCCCGGCGGGCGGGCGGGACCGCGAAGCCAGGGGCCGCGGCCGCTGCGCAGATCGGCATGGGGGGTCGCGAGCGCGTCCATCAGGAGCCGTCCGCCTTCGGCTCGCCGATGCTGTCGGCCATAGTCGCGCCGCGCAGGCCGAGCGGCTTCGGCAGCCCGATCGTGGTGTCGCGTCCGGTCTGGTGCTCGAGCTCGGCGTTGAACTCGGCCCCGGCGAGCACGATCATCGCCGAGAGCCAGAGCCAGGTCATGAAGACGACCACGGTCGCGAGCGAACCATAGGTCGCGGTGTAGTTGCCGAGCGTGCCGACATAGAGCGAGAAGGCCCAGGAGGCCGCCGCCCAGAGCAGCGCCGCCCCGACCGCGCCCGGCATCACCCAGACGAAGCGGGCGGGATGGCGGCTCGGGCCGACCCAGTAGAGGCAGGCGATCGCCAGCGTCGCGACGAGGAAGAAAACCGGCCAGCGCAGCAGCCGCACCAGCCGCTCAAGCTCATGCGCAAAGGGAAACAAGGCGGTCACCACCGGCAGGCTGGCGATGACGGCGAGCGCGACGATAAGCAGGACGACGCCACTGATCGTCGTCGACAGCGACATCAGGTTGAGCTTGACGAAGCTGCGCTTCTCGCGTTCGCGGTAGATGATGTTGAGCGCATCGAAGATCGCCTTCACCGCCGCGTTCGCGCTCCAGGCGGCGACGAGGAAGCTGATCAGGAAGGTCAGCGACAGCGCCGTGACCTCGCGCTCGGCCAGCCGCATCGCCTGTTCGTGGATCAGGTCGCGGGCGGCCTGCGGGAAGACCGAGGTCAGGCTGTCGAGCTGCTCGGCGATGGTCAGCGGATCGGTGAAATAGCGGTAAAGCGTCACCAGCAGCGAAAGTGCCGGCACCAGCGAGAGCAGCGTGAAGAAGGCGACCGCGCCGGCGAGCGAAGAGAGCCGGTTGTCGGCGACGTTGCCGGCGAAGCGCAGCACCACGTCCTTCCAGCCGAGCCAAGGCATCTGCAGCGGCGTGCTGGCGCCGCGGCCGCGCGCCGCCTCCCGGGCCGAACGCGACAGCCGGCGGGCGGCGGCCTCATAGGCGAAACCCAATGCAACTGCGGCGCTGGCCGCTCCCGTGAGGCGTTTCAGGAAGGCCATCCCGATGTCACTCCGCTGGCTGACGGCCAGCGTGCCCAGAACACGCCATCGCCACAATAGTTCCTTTTTCGACATCGCGCCGATGTCGTTTAGCGCTTTGTTAACCTTAACCAATTCATATGCTCGCAGACCGACGCGTGTGACGCCGCGCGGAAGGGTCGGGGGACAGCAGCATCGGGCCGGTAGGCCCATGACGCGCCTCCCGGCCTGCCGATTTTGTCTTGAGAGTAGAGATCGCGATGAAAACGCATCTGAAAGCCGCGTTGGCCACGGTCCTGATGCTCGCCGGCGGCGCCGCCACCGCGGCCGACCTGCCCTCCGGCAAATACCTGCCGAAAGCGCCGCTGCTCCCGAGCCTGTATTCCTGGACCGGCTTCTATGTCGGCGCCCAGGGTGGCTATTCCTGGGGCACCGACAGGACCAGGGAACTGCTGACGACGGGGCGCGTGTTCATCAACGAATTCGAGTATCACCCGAATTCGGCCTTCGGCGGCGGCCATGCCGGCTTCAACTACCAGATGGGCGCGCTCGTGCTCGGCGTCGAGGGCGACGTCGAGGCGATGCGCGCGCGCAGCGGCTTCCAGGATCCCTCGCGGGTGCGCAGCCCCGGCGATCCCGGCGGCCTCGTCCGCGTCCAGCAGGACTGGCAGGCCTCGGTGCGCGCCCGCATCGGCTACGCCTTCGACCGCTTCATGATCTACGGCACCGGCGGCGCGGCCTTCACCAGCTTCGACTATTCCTACTACAACCCGCTCGCCGGCTTCGGCGAGGGCGCCAAGATGTCGAAGACCGGCTGGACGGCCGGTGGCGGCGTCAACTACGCGATGACCAACAACATCATCCTCGGCGTCGACTACCGCTACACCGATTACGGCCATTTCGACTATGTCGCCAAGAGCGCCTTCCTCGGCCTGACGGCCGACCAGAATCCGTCGAGCCATGCGGTGCGGGCGAGCATCGCCTACAAGTTCTGAGCCGGGCGATCCCGGTCGATTTCGAAGCCGCGTCCGCAAGGGCGCGGCTTTCGCACTTCAGGCCTCGTCAGGATCGCCGCCCTCAGCCCATCGGCCGCTTCAAGATGAGTTCGGCTGCGGCGAGACCCGTCTCGTAGGCGCCGTGCGCGGTCGAGAAATCCTGCGCCGAGCAGGCCTCGCCGGCGAAGAAGAGGCGATCTTCGAAAGGCGCCGCCAGGACGCTGCGAGCAGCGGCGTGACCGGGTCTGGCATGGCTGTACGATCCACCCACGAAGGGTGTGCGGCCCCAGCACGACTGGGCGACCAGCCTCAGCCTCGTCCGAATCCCGGCGCCATAGAGCCCGACGAGTTCGTCGAGCGCGAAGCGGGCCATGGCGTCTACGCCCTCGCCTTCCAGAATGCGTGCCGTCGCGCCGCCGAAGAACCCTTCGATCAACGGCCTGCCGAGCGGGCGCAGATGATAGCTGCCGGTCATCGCCTGACCCGGCCGGCCGAGCACCTGCGTATCGGGCTCGAAGCCGTCGATCCGGTCGAGCGCCAGGAAGATCTTGTCGGCGAGGCCCAGCGGCAGGTTCGAGGCCGCTTCGATCGTGTCGGCAAGCCCCGCCGGCATTCCGACGACGCCGGATGCGAGGATGTCGGTGGGGAGCGTCACGACGGCCGCGGCGGCCGCGATCACGCCGGATCCGGTGACGATCCTGACGCCTCGACCCGTCGTCTCGATCGCAGTGACAGGCGTCGACAGCAGGACCGGCAGGTTCGCCGCCGCAGCGGCGACCAGCGCGCCATATCCTTGTGCCACGCGCCAGTTCACGCCGGTCTCGGCATCGGCATAAGCGAGATAGTCCCGGATCGAGAGATGCGCGAGCTCGGCGCCGTTGATGTAGCCGCTCAGGGCTTCCAGATAGCCGTTCCAGGGCTGGCCTGGTTCCAACAGGTCGGCGGCGCGATCCTGGCCCGGCGGCGCGGCGCGAAGCCGCTCCTCGAAAGCCGCGAAGGCATCGCGGGCGGCCGCCTGCAGTTCGGGCGGAAAGCCGAGGCCGCCCGCCTGCTCGCCCCAGGGCGGCAGCGTGCGGTCGATCGAAAACCCGAGGCCGGGCGCCAATGCCGCCCAGGCGTTTCGATCCCCAGAATGCAGCCAGCCGCAACCGAGATCGAGCGGCAGCCCGTCATGCGCGGCCGTCCATGCACGTCCACCGACGCGGTCGCCGGCTTCGACGAGGAGGATCGAGCGCCCGGCAGCGTTCAGCCGCCGGGCGGCGGCGATTCCCGCCGCGCCGGCCCCGATGACGACGACGTCGAGGTCCGCGCTCATCCGGCCTCCCGCGAAGCGGCGCCGAGCTCGAGCCAATCGAGTTCTTCCTCGAAGCGATGAAACGCATCATCCCCGATCACGCCCTGGCGGCGCAGATCCAGCGCGACGGCTCTCGCCGCGACGATCGCATCGCGCCGGACCACGTTGTGCGCGGTGTCGAGCTCGGAGCCAGCATCCGTTTGCGCCAGCATGTCGAGATATTCGAGCCGGACCATCTCGCCGACATCGGTGCCCCTGGCCGCGATGGTGGCGATCGCGGCCTCCAGCCCAGCGCGACGGACGAGACCGAATTCGCGTTCGACCTGCCGGTCGTCACTGATCGCGAGCCAGCGCAGCAGCGGCCCGAGCGTCAGCCCCTGGACGAGGAGCGTGCCGACCACGACGGTGAAGGCACACAGCAGGATCAGGTCGCGGTACGGAAAATCGAGCGGCAAGGCGTAGGCGGCGGCCAAGGTCACGATGCCGCGCATGCCGCACCAGGAGATGACCAAGCCGCCACGGATCGTCGGAGCCAGCAGCGCGCTCTCGCGGCGTGATCGCCCGCTGGCGTGGAGCCAGCGCGCGAAGGCATTGTAGCTCATCACCCAGAGCACGCGGACCAGGATCACCGCGGCGAGCACCGCGAAAGACGCCACGGCATAGTCGAAACGTCGCTCGGCGCCGAGCCCTTCGATGATCGGGCGCAACTGGAGACCGACGAGGACGAAGGCCAGCACCTGCAAGACGAAGACCGTCGTCTCCCAGACGGCGTAGGACGGTATCCGCAGCCGCGCGCTGGTCCGTGCCGGCGCGTATCGGGCGATCACGATACCGTAGACGACGATCGTGATGATACCCGAGAGATGCAGGCGCTCGGCCAGGATCCAGACGCCGAAGGTCGTGACGAACTGCAGGATGATGGCGTTCGGGGCATCCTCGAACAATCCGAGAATCCGAAACGCGATCCGGGCCAGGACGGCGCCGAGGACGATACTGCCGAAAACCACGAAGGCGAAGGTCGGCAACACGTCCGCCGGCGCAAAGCCTCCGGTCACGGCCGCGGCGACCGCGAGCCGATAGATCAGCAGCGCCGTCGCATCGTTGAGGAGGCTTTCGCCCTCAAGAATGACGACGAGGCGATGGGGCGGCCGCAACTTCCGCAGCACCGCCGTGGCCGCGACCGCATCGGGCGGGGCGACGATCGCCCCCAACGCGATCGCGACGGCCCAGGGCAGGTCCGGGAAGAACCAGCGGCAGACATACGCCACTGTCGCGGTCGTCACGCCGACCGCGACGAAGACCAGACCGCTGACCGGCAGCCAGTTGGCGCGCAGGTCGCGGGGCGAGGTGTCGAACGCGGCGTCGAGCAGGATCGGCGCGACGAAGAGCGCCAGCACGAGCTCGGGGTCGAGAACGAGCTGCGGCGCGTTCGGGACAAAGGCCAGCGCCGTCCCGCCGACAGCGAGAACGACGGGCGCGGGAATGCCGACGCGTCGGGCAAGCGTCGCCAGCACGACGGCGCCCAACATGATGAGCAGGATCGACTCGAACAGGACCATCTCGGTGAAATCTGCGCGACGACCGCAGCGATGTCGATCCGCCGGCGTAGGCTGGACGCTGAAACGCCGGTCTCAGAAACCCGTGCGCTGCCGGATCGCCGCAGCGAGCGTGCCATCGTCGAGATAGTCGAGCTCGCCGCCGACAGGAACGCCATGGGCGAGCTTCGTCACCTTGACCGGCAGATGCGCCAGCAGGTCGGTGACGAAATGCGCGGTGGTCTGGCCGTCGACCGTGGCGTTGAGGGCGAGGATGACCTCCTTCACCGCAGGATCGGAGGCGCGCGCCACGAGCGCGTCGAGCGTCAGGTGTTCCGGCCGCACGCCATCGAGCGCCGAGAGCACGCCGCCGAGCACATGATAGCGGCCAGCGACCGCCCCCGAGCGCTCCAGCGCCCAGAGATCGGCGATGTCGGCGACCACGACGATCAGCCCGTCGTCGCGGCGCGGGTCGCGACAGAGACCGCAGGGGTCGCTGGTGTCGATGTTGCCGCAGCTCCGGCAGACGACGATGCGTTCGCGCGCTACGGTCATCGCCTCGGTCAGCGGACCGAGCAACTGCTCGCGCTTCTTGACCAGATGCAGCGCCGCGCGCCTGGCCGAGCGCGGGCCGAGGCCCGGCAGTTTCGCGAGGAGCTGGATCAGCCGCTCGATCTCGGGGCCGGCGATGGCGCGGGACATCCGGGCGTCAAAACAGCTTCATGCCGGGCGGGATCGGTAGGCCCTTGGTGATCTCGGCCATGCGCTCCTGCATGACCCGCTCGGAGCGGCCGCGCGCGTCTGTGCAGGCGGCGACGATCAGGTCCTCCAGGATCTCGCGCTCGTCGGCGACCATCAGCGAGGGATCGATCTTCACCGCCTTGAGCGCGCCCTTGGCGGTCATCGTGACTTTGACCATGCCGCCGCCGGAAGCGCCCTCGACCTCGATCACGTCGAGCTCGGCCTGGATGTCGGCCATCTTCTGCTGCATCTGCTGCGCCTGCTTCATCAGGCCCATCATGTCGCGCATGGTGCGTGTCCCCCGGAGAACCGTCCGAAATCATGTCTCAGAAATCGATGCCGTCGAAATCCGGCTCGCTGTCGTCGAAGAGCGGCTCGGCCTCGGGCAGATAGTCGTCCTCGGGCAGCGGCGCCACCGGCGTCTCAGCCGCCGCCACGCGAGGATCGCGGACATCGACGATGCGGGCGCCTGGAAAACGCTCGAGCACGGCCTTCACTGCGGGATGGGCTGCGGCATCGCTCTCGCGCCGGCCCTTCTCGGCCTCGGCCTGCTCGCGCAGCGTCGCGCCGCCCTCGGCGGTGACGACCGCGACCATCCAGGTCTGGCCGGTCCATTCCCGGAGCTTGCGCGAGAGATCGGTCGCCAGCGTGCGCGAGGCGCCCGGCGTCAGCGAGAACTCGATCCGGCCGGGCTCGAAGCGGACCGGGCGGACGTCGCGTTCGAGCGCGATCTTCAAGGTGACGTCGCGATGCTGCGAGGCGAGCGCGACGACGTCCTCCAGCGAGGCGAGCTGCGACTGCGGCGCGACCGCCGCGCGCGGTGCGGCAGCCGGCATCGAGATCGGGCTGGGATTGGCGCTGGCCAGCACCGGGCGGGCGGCAAGCGCGGTGTTACCGCCGCCGGATGGCGGACGGGGAGCCGGCGCGCCGCCGCCGGAGATGCCCCCCGACCCGTCGCGCAGCGCCTTCAATGCCTCGTCGGGCGTCGGCAGATCGGCGGCATGAGCGAGCCGCACTAGGACCATCTCGGCCGCCATCACCGGCCGGTCGGCCTGCTTGACCTCTCCGATGCCCTTGAGCAGCAACTGCCAGGTCCGGGCGAGCACGCGGATCGACAGCCTCTGGGCGAAATCGCCACCGCGCTGGCGCTCGACCTGGCTGAGGCTCGAATCCTTCACCGCCTCGGGCACGAGCTTCAGCCGCGTCACCAGATGGGTGAACTCGGCGAGATCGGTCAGCACCACGACGGGGTCGGCGCCGGCATCGTATTGCGCGCGCAATTCGCCGAGCGACGTGGCGATGTCGCCCTTCATCACCGCCTCGAACAGGTCGACGACGCGGGCCCGGTCGGCGAGGCCGAGCATGGCGCGGACCTCGTCGAGCGTGATCCTGCCGGCGGCATGGGCGATCGCCTGGTCGAGGATCGAGAGCGAATCGCGCACCGAGCCTTCAGCCGCCCGCGCGATCGCGGCCAGCGCCTCGTCATCGGCCTCGACGCCTTCAGTCCGGCAGATGCCGGCGAGATGCCCGACCAAGAGATCGGCATCGACGCGGCGCAGGTCGAAGCGCTGGCAGCGCGACAGGACCGTGACCGGAACCTTCCGGATCTCGGTCGTCGCGAAGATGAAGCGCGCATGCGGCGGCGGCTCCTCCAGCGTCTTCAGGAAGGCGTTGAAGGCACCGGCCGAGAGCATGTGCACCTCGTCGATGATGTAGACCTTGTAGCGCGCCGAGGTCGGGGCGTAGCGCACGGCGTCGTTGATCTGGCGGACGTTGTCGACGCCATTGTTGGAGGCGGCGTCGATCTCCATCACGTCGATGTGCCGGCCCTCGATGATGTCGCGGCAGTGGACGCCGAACTCCCTGAGTTCGGTCGTCGGCGCGCCGCCGCCGGCCGATGTCTCGTAGTTCAGCGCCCGCGCCAGGATGCGGGCGGTGGTGGTCTTGCCGACGCCGCGCACGCCGGTCAGCATCCAGGCCTGCGGGATGCGCCCGGCGGCGAAGGCGTTGGTCAGGGTGCGGACCATCGCGTCCTGGCCGATCAGGTCGCCGAAATGGGCCGGCCGGTACTTGCGCGCCAGCACCCGATAGGCCGGCGGAGCGGCGGCCGGCGCCTTCGCGGGCGGCGGATCGAAACCGGCAAAGCCGGGCTCGTCCGCAGAGGGGCCTGAATGGCTGTCGTCGCTCATCGGTCTGGTTTGGCGGTTCGGCGCGCGGGGGTCAACGCCCGTTTCGCGGCCACACTGCGACGCTTGCGACAGCGCCCGGCAGGAGCAGGTGGGAGGCTGGACGAAGACCCGTTCGGTCTCGTTAGGGCTGCTTCCTTCCGGACCTGACCCGGTTGGCGAGTGAGACGTCCCTCGCCAACCTCCCGGGCGCTATATCGGGGATGTCGCGCCCGAGCGCAAGCGGGACGAACCGATCAGCGGTCACCCGTTCATGTCGGCTGTTCGGGCGACCGGTTCTCGTCCTGCGCCGCGAAGACATTATGGGCGTAGGCATCGAGGATCGCCTCCGACGAGACCAGCCGCTCAGCCGCCTCGCCCCCGCGCGCGGCCTGATAGAAATCAAGCTTGCGAATCTTCTCGATCCAGCGCCGGAATTTCATCAGCTCCTGCTCGTTCTCGCCGAGCTCCGCGAAGGTGAAGTGCCGCACGCGCGTCTCCTCGGCAATTTCGGCCTCGAAGGCGATGCATTTCTCGATGAATTCTTTGTACTCGTCATCGCGGTCGGCATTGAAGCGCGCGATCACCTTGTCCTGCTGCTTCCGGTCGAGCCCGACCGTCGCGAGAAGCAGCGCTTCGCCCTCGGCTTCGGCGATCTCGTTCTCCAGCATCTTCAGCCGGCGCAGATGATCGTCGGTCTTGGGCAACAGGCAGACGCCGCCCTGCAGATAGACGGCGCCCATGCCCTTGAGCTTGCGCCAGATCGAGACGCGCTTGCGAGCCGGCTCGGCCGGGACCTTGTACGTCAGAAACAGCCATTCGAGCGACGCCATGAAGCCTCTTGAATGTTACAGTCGTAACATTTATTGTGATTCATCTTGGATATTGGAAGTCGCGCATGGTGACATGCGCGGCCCCTCCCGGACAATGATCGAAACGGCAGAGGCTTGGCAATGACGTGGACGACCGCCGCACCAGCCATTTCGGCCGCCTTCTTCGCCTCCCTCGTCGAAGTCGTCGAGGCCTTCACCATCGTCCTGGCCGTCGCCACGGTGCGGGGCTGGAAGCCTGCGCTCTCGGGCAGTCTCGCTGGCCTGGCGGCGTTGGCCCTGCTGGTCCTCGTTCTCGGCCCCTTGCTCGATCGGGTTCCCTTGCAGAGGTTGCAATTCGTGATCGGCGTGCTCCTTCTGCTTTTCGGCCTGCGCTGGCTGCGGAAGGCGATCCTGCGAGCGGCAGGCTTCATTCCGCTGCATGACGAGACGGCGGCCTTCGCCAAGGAAACCCAGTCACTGTCCGAGGTCGCTGCGCTGCAAGCCCGCCGGCTCGACTGGATCGCGGGCCTGACCGCGTTCAAGGCGGTCCTGCTCGAGGGCGTCGAAGTCGCGTTCGTCGTGATCGCGGTCGGAGCCGGCCGCGATCTGATCGGGCCGGCGAGCCTGGGCGCGCTCGCCGCCTGCATCCTGGTCATGCTGGTCGGCGCGGTCGTCCACAAGCCGCTGGCGCGCGTGCCGGAGAACACCCTGAAATTCGGCGTCGGCGTGATGCTCTCCGCCTTCGGCGTCTATTGGACCGGGGAGGGCCTGGGTGTCGATTGGCCAGGGCACGATCTCGCGATCCTCGCCCTCGCCGCGACGTTCCTCGCATCCGGCCTCGGCCTCGTCGCGCTGGTCCGCCAGGGCCCGAAAGAGATCACGCCATGAACGCCCTTCGCCTCATCGCGCGCGAATGCGTCGGTCTGTTCGTCGATGACGAGCGATTGGCGCTGTCGATCCTCGCCGTCGTCGGCCTCTGCGCCGTCATCGCTTTCGGGCTCGGCGGTCGGCCGTCGATCGTCGAGGCGGCGCTGACGGCCGGCTGCCTCCTGGTCCTGGCCGCGAGTGTCCTGAAAGGCGCGCGACGGCGTTAGATCGGCACAGCCCGCATCAGTCGGCGCGGGCTTGTCGGCGTCGGCGTTTTGGATTGACTTGGAGCCGGCCATCCGTCATAAGCCCGCCACTTGCGCGGCCTCACGGGCGGCGCGGACCCTTTGCATGACAGGCGCGGATGGCCACGCTTCCCTCGGGAGGCCGCGACCGCCGCGCTGACGAGGCCCCGGAGACGGACCGTGAAGAGAACCTATCAACCCTCCAAGCTGGTGCGCAAGCGCCGCCACGGCTACCGCGCCCGCATGGCGACCAAGGGCGGCCGCAAGGTCATCGCCGCCCGCCGCGCCCACGGCCGCAAGAAGCTCTCGGCCTGAGCCCGAGAGCGCGCGAGGTCGGCGCGCTTGTTCCGGAAGACAGGCAATCCGCCATGCGCCTCGCCCGTCTGACGCAACGCAGTGAATTCCTGGCGGCGGCCGAGCACGGCCGCCGCTTTCGTTCGTACGCCTTCACCGCACAGGTTCTCGACCGGGCCGATGGCGAGCCCGGCAGCGACGGCCTGCGGCTCGGCCTGACCGCCTCGCGCAAGACCGGCAACGCCGTGAAGCGCAACCGCATCCGCCGTCGCCTGCGCGAAGCGGCGAAGCACGCGCTCGCGGCGCAATCCGATCGCGCCTGCGACATCGTGGTCGTGGCGCGGACCGAAGTCCTCGGCGCAGATTTCAAGGTGCTGGTCACGGAGCTCTCGGTCGCGCTCGACCGTGCCCGGCCGGCCAAGCCGAATCGCTCCTCCGACAAGCGCCGCCCCACCGGTGGCCATGGCGCGCCCGCCAAACCATAAGCCCTCGGACATCCCGGGCTGCAGCGAGATCCGTTTCCGACCATGATGATGAAAGAAGACAACCGCAACCTGCTCCTGGCGATCACGCTTTCGGTCGTCGTGCTGCTCGGCTGGCAGTTCTTCTACGGCGCGCCGCAGATCGAGAAGCAGAAGCAGATCGCGCAGCAGAACCAGCAGACGCAGACGCAAGGCCCCACGCCGGGCACCGGCGCCGCGCCTGCTCCGGCGGTTCCGGGCGCTCCCGGCCAGACGCCCGGACCGGTGGTCGTGCCGGCCTCGCCGGCGAGCGAGACCCGCGAGCAGGCGCTGGCGCGGTCGCCGCGCGTGCGCATCGACACCGCCAAGATCGCCGGCTCGATCGCGCTGACGGGCGCGCGCATCGACGACGTCTCGCTCAAGGCCTATCGCGAGACGGTCGACCCCAACAGCGCCAACATCATCCTGCTCTCGCCGCTCGGCGGACCCAACGCCTACTACTCCGATTTCGGCTGGGTCGCGGCGCCGGGCACGACGATCCCGCTGCCGAACGCGACCACCGTCTGGAGCGCCGACGCGCAGGTGCTGAAATCCGGCACACCGCTGACGCTGACCTGGGACAACGGCCAGGGCCTGACGTTCAAGCGCATCGTGACGGTCGACGAGAACGCGATGTTCACGATCCGCGACGAGGTCGAGAACAAAGGCGGCGCGCCCGTCACCCTCTTCCCCTATGGCCAGGTCGTGCGCCACGGCAAGCCGGCGACGCTCGGCTATTACGTGCTGCACGAGGGCCTGATCGGCAATCTCGGCGAGCAGGGCCTGCAGGAATTCACCTACGACCATGTCGACAAGGAGCCGCTGCTCTCCCCCGGCGCCAACGGCAAGGTCTGGAAGGACGTGGTCGGCGGCTTCGTCGGCATCACCGACAAATACTGGGCCGCGGCCGTGGTGCCCGACCAGGCGCGCAAATATGAAGGCCGCTATTCCTCGGTCCAGACCGGCTCGTCGCGTACCTACCAAGCCGATTTCCTCGGGGAGGCGGTCACCGTCGCGCCCGGCGCGAGTTCGGCCAACCAGGCGAGGCTGTTCGCTGGCGCCAAGGAGGTCGCGGCGATCGACGGCTACGAGAAGAACCTCGGCATCAAGCGCTTCGAGCTGCTGATCGACTGGGGATGGTTCTACTTCATCACCAAGCCGATGTTCTACGTGATGGACTGGATCTACAAGCATGTCGGCAATTTCGGCATCGCGATCCTGGTCGTGACGCTCCTGCTGAAGGGCCTGTTCTTCCCGCTCGCGTCGAAATCCTACGCCTCGATGGCGAAGATGAAGGCGGTTCAGCCGGAGATGGTCGCGATCCGCGAGCGCTATGCCGACGACAAGATGAAGCAGCAGCAGGCGCTGATGGAGCTGTACAAGACGCAGAAGATCAACCCGGTCGCCGGCTGCTGGCCGGTGCTGCTGCAGATCCCGGTGTTCTTCGCGCTCTACAAGATCCTGTTCGTCACCATCGAGATGCGGCATGCGCCGTTCTTCGGCTGGATCAGGGATCTCGCCGCGCCGGACCCGACCTCGATCGTCAACCTGTTCGGGCTCCTGCCCTTCGCGACGCCGTCCTTCCTGCATATCGGCGCCTGGCCGATCATCATGGGCATCACGATGTTCATCCAGATGAAGATGAACCCCGAGCCGCCGGACCCGGTGCAGAAGATGATGTTCACCTGGATGCCGGTGTTCTTCACCTTCCTGCTCGGCTCGTTCCCGGCCGGCCTGGTGATCTACTGGAGCTGGAACAACCTGCTCTCGGTGACCCAGCAGGGCTATATCATGAAGAAGCACGGGGCGAAGATCGAGCTCTTCGACAATCTCAAGGGGTTGTTCGGCAAGAAGCCGGCGGCGCCTGGCACGCCCCAACCGGCGAACACCAACAAGAAGTGAGGGATCGAAGGGCGGGTTTCCGCCCTTCGTCGTTTTCCGGCCATGCCCTTGTTCAAGCCATGCCCCTGCCCGACCCGCTGACGCGCCACCCGATCCCCGGCTGGAAGGGCACGGCCTTCCTCAAGGCGATCGTCGACCATCCGCTGATCGAGGTCGGCGACTACAGCTACTATGACGATTCGCGCGGGCCGGAGCATTTCGTCGCGCGCTGCGTGCGCTACCATTTCGACTTCATCGGCGACCGGCTGATCATCGGAAAATTCGTCGCGATCGCGCAAGCCGCGCAGTTCGTCATGAACGGCGCCAATCATCCACTGGGCGGCTTCTCGACCTATCCCTTCGCGATGTTCGGCGTCGCGGGCGCGCCCGACGTGACGGCGACCCCACATCGCGGCGACACCCGGATCGGCAACGATGTCTGGATCGGCCGCGAGGCGGTGATCATGCCGGGCGTGCGCGTCGGGGATGGCGCGGTCGTCGGCACGCGGGCGCAGGTGGTGAAGGACGTGCCGCCCTATGCGGTCGTCGCCGGCAATCCCGGCCGCGTGGTCAAGATGCGGTTCCGGCCGGAGGTCGTCTCCGAACTGCTGGCGATCGCCTGGTGGGATTGGGAGGCAGAGAAGATCGCCCGCAATGTCGGACCGATCGCGGCGGCGGACATCGACGCGCTGCGGCGGGCCGTGTAGGCAAAGGCGATGACCAGCGCCACCACCACGCCCTATTCCGACGACGAGATCGAGGCCGCTCGAAAACTGTTCGAAGGCCCGTGGGACTTCGTCTGGGCCTCGACCCATATCGACGACCTGCCGCCGATGGTCGGCCACGAGATCGCCTTCGCCGGGCGCTCCAATGTCGGCAAGTCGAGCTTGATCAATGCGGTGACGCGGCGAAACGCCCTGGCGCGGACCTCGCACACGCCGGGCCGGACACAGCAGCTCAACTTCTTTCGGCAGGTCGGCGCCGACGAGCGCCTGACGATCGTCGACATGCCCGGCTATGGCTATGCCGCGGTCGGCCGGGCCAAGGTGGCGTCCTGGACCAACCTGATCCACGAATATCTCCGCGGCCGGCCCAATCTGATGCGCGTCTATCTCCTGATCGACGCCCGCCACGGGCTGAAGGACGTCGACAACGCCGTGCTGGAGACGCTCGACAAGGCGGCGATGTCCTATCAGGTCGTGCTGACCAAGGGCGATGCGCTGAAGCAAGCCGACCGGCAGTTCATGGTCGAGGCGGCCTATGACGAAATCAAACGCCGCCCGGCCGCCTTCCCGGAGGTGCTGCTGACATCGAGCGAAAGCGGCATCGGCATCCCCGAGCTGCGCGCCGCGGTGGGGCGTGTGCTGGCGGAGCGGATGTGAGCAGCGCTTCCCGACTGGCCGTCGGATCGCCGGACGCGTAAGTCCGAAGCCGAATTCGACGCACAACGAGCGAAAAGTCCGGGACATGAGAGGATCGCGACCGACCCGCCTGCCGGCCCCCTTCCTCAAGAAAGTCTGGCTCGACCAGGACAAGGTCGCAGATCCCGCTCTTTATCCATTCTGCCTGCCGTTTCTGGCGCGGGGCTTCGAGCTCGCCTTCGATCGCGCGATCACGATCATCGTCGGTGAGAACGGCACGGGGAAATCGACTCTTCTGGAGGGGATCGCGGCACTCGCGGGTTATGACGAAGCCGGTGGCGGCAAAGGCTATCGTCCGGTCGATCATTCCATCGCTATCGAGGCCATGGGCGGCGCGCTCGGCCCTGCGTTGCGCGCAAGCTGGCTGCCGAAGATCACGAATGGCTGGTTCTTTCGCGCCGAGAGCTTTTTCTCGGTCGCCCGCTATCTCGACGAGGCCGCGACCGGCGTCGGGCCGCCGCCGGACTTCTTGTCCCATTCCCATGGCGAGGGCTTTCTGCGCTTCTTCGAGGAACGCTGCATGCGGCAGGGCTTTTTCATCTTTGACGAGCCGGAGTCAGCACTGTCGCCGTCCCGCCAGATGACATTCCTGAAGCTGCTGCAGCGGATCGACCGCGCAGGACATACGCAGGTGATCATGGCGACCCACTCGCCGATGCTGATGGCGTTGCCCGGCGCCCGCCTTCTCGGCCTGTCGAAATATGGACTGGAGCCAATCACGCTTCAGGACACCACGCATTTCCAGATCATGCGCGAGTTCTGCGCCGACCCGGCCGGGTTCGTCGACGTCGCGATCGAGGACTGAGATGACCGCGACCCGTATCCACCTGACTTTCGCCGCCCTGATGGGGCTCGCTGGCGTGGCGCTCCTGGCTGCCGCCGCCCATGTCACCGGCACGACCAACGTCCAGACCGCAGGCCAGATGCTGCTGTTCCACGCGCCGGTGATCCTCGGCGCCACGGTCGCGCGCAAGGCGGGCTTCCTGGTCGACTGGCTGGCCCGGATCGCGCTTTCGCTCGTGATTCTCGGAACCGCCTTGTTCTCGGCCGATCTGGCGCGGCGTGGTTTCGCCAGCGAGGCGCTGTTTGCCCGCGCCGCGCCGATCGGCGGCTTTCTGATCCTCGGCGGCTGGCTCGGGCTGGCGCTCGCGGCGCTTTTCGCCAAGCGGGCTTGAGTTTCGCCTCGCCGCTTCCTTGAGCCGGCTTCTTCCGTTAGAAGCCGCAGCCGGTGTGATCGTCCTGCACGCCCGGAGCCTGCCGATGATCACGCCCGCCCACCTGACCCCGTCGCAAGCCGCCGAGCTTTTGGTCCAGGCGCTGCCGCATATGCAGCGCTACGACCAGGAGATCATCGTGATCAAATATGGTGGCAACGCCATGGGCGACGCCGCCACCGCCGAGGATTTCGCCGAAGACATCGTGCTGCTCGAGCAGTCCGGCCTGAAGCCCGTGGTCTGCCATGGCGGCGGACCGCAGATCGCGCGGATGCTGACCAAGCTCGGCATCAAGTCCGAGTTCAAGCAGGGCCTGCGCGTCACCGACGAACAGACCGTCGAGGTCGTCGAGATGGTGCTCGCCGGCTCGGTCAACAAGGAAATCGTCGGCTACATCTCGCGCGAGGGCGGCAAGGCGATCGGGCTCTGCGGCAAGGACGGCAACATGGTCACCGCCCGCAAGGTGACCCGCACCATCGTCGACCCCGATTCGAAGATCGAGGAGGTGCTCGATCTCGGCTTCGTCGGCGAGCCCGACAAGGTCGACACCACCGTGCTCGACGCCGTTCTGAAGGCCGAGCTGATCCCGGTTCTGGCCCCGGTCTGCGCCACGCCGGAAGGCCAGACCTACAACGTCAACGCCGACACCTTCGCCGGTGCGATCGCAGGCGCTCTCAACGCGAAGCGCCTGCTGCTGCTGACCGACGTGCCGGGCGTGCTGAACAAGGACAAGCAGCTCATTCCCGAGCTCACGGTCGAGGAATGCCGCCGCCTGATCGCCGACGGCACGATCTCGGGCGGGATGATCCCGAAGATCGAGACCTGCATCTACGCGCTGGAGAAGGGCGTCGAGGCCGTCGTCATCCTCGACGGCAAGGTACCGCATGCGGCACTGATCGAGCTCTTCACCGATACCGGCCACGGCACGATCATCCGGCGGTGATCCTTCGCGCCTCGGTCGGCCAGTTCCGGCCATCTGCGCCTTCGGCGCCCGAGGCCGTTTTCAAGATGCGAGGTTCGCCACGAAGGCGGACACGGCGTTTCAGACCCGCAATGGTTAATCCATCACATAGAACTTGCATGGCAGGCTGGACGGCCCACATGAGTTCGTCCGATGAACACGCATACCGCCATCTCCGCGCCGTCGCAGGTCGAGGCCTTCGCACGGGTCGACCACTGGGTCTTCGACCTCGACAACACGCTCTATTCGCATGAGAGCCGGGTCTGGCCGCAGGTCAACGAGCGGATCACGCTGTTCCTGCAGCATCTCTTCGGCCTCGACGGGCTGTCCGCGCATGCGCTGCGGAACTACTATTATCACCGCTACGGCACGACGCTGAACGGGCTGATGGAGGAGCATCAGATCGATCCGGACGCTTTCCTCTCCTTCGCCCACGACATCGACCTGTCGCTGCTGGAGCCCGATCCGGCTCTGGGCGCGGCGATCTCGGCGCTTCCCGGCCGCAAGCTGATCCTGACCAACGGCTCGGTCGCCCATGCCAGGAACGTCGCCGGCAAGCTCGGCATCATCGAGCATTTCGAAGATGTCTTCGACATCGTCCATGCCGGCTTCCTGCCCAAGCCGGCGCGCGAGACTTATGAGCGTTTCCTCGCCAAGCACGCCGTCGATCCCGGCCGCGCCGCGATGTTCGAGGACATCGAGAAGAATCTGATCGTGCCGAGCGAGCTCGGTATGAAGACGGTGCTGATCATCCCGCGCACGCCGGACCCGTTTCGTGAAGTCTGGGAGCAGGTGGCGATCGAGGCCGGCCATGTCCATTACGTGACCGATGACCTGACGGGGTTCCTGCATCCTCTCGCCGGCAAATCGACCAGCGCGGCCGCCTGATCCAGGCGGCCGTTTTGCGGAGAGGATATTCGTTCGCCTTTACGAACGTCGGCGAAGCTGTTATTCCCCTCGTCCGTTATATCGAACGATTGGAATGACAGAGATGACGGCCTCGAACGGCGCTGCGGCACAGCATCATCCCGAGACCCGGCTGGTCCATGCCGGGACGCTCCGTTCGCAGTTCGGCGAGACTTCAGAAGCCCTCTTCCTGACGCAGGGCCATGTCTATGACAGCGCCGAGCAGTGCGAGGCGCGCTTCCTCAACAAGGATCCGGGCTTCCAGTACGCCCGCTTCTCGAACCCAACCGTGACCATGCTGGAGCAGCGCATGGCGGCCTTCGAGGGCGCCGAGGCCTGCCGCGCCACCGCGACCGGTATGGCCGCCGTCACCGCCGCCGTGATGGGCCAGGTCAAGGCGGGCGACCATGTCGTCGCGGCCCAGGCCCTGTTCGGCTCCTGCCGCTATGTCGTCGAGGAGCATCTGCCGCGCTACGGCGTCGAGTCGACTCTGGTGAACGGCCCGGACATCGCAGCCTGGCGCGCAGCGGTGCGGCCCAACACCAAGGTCTTCTTCCTGGAGAGCCCGTCGAACCCGACGCTCGAGGTGATCGACATCGCCGCCGTCGCGGCTGTGGCGAAGGAGGCCGGCGCGACGCTGGTGGTCGACAATGTCTTCGCGACGCCGATGTTCCAGCGGCCGCTGCAGCTCGGCGCCGACTGCGTGGTCTATTCCGCGACCAAGCACATCGACGGCCAGGGCCGCTGTCTCGGCGGCCTGATCGTCGCCTCCGAGGAGTTCATCACGACGCATGTCCAGACCTATCTGCGCCAGACCGGGCCGGCGATGTCGCCGTTCAACGCCTGGGTGATGCTGAAGGCGCTGGAGACGCTGCCGCTGCGCGTCGAGAGGCAGGCCCGCACCGCAGCGATCGTCGCCGACTGGCTGGCGGACCGCGGCACCTTGCCGAAGGTGATCTTCCCCGGCCGCAAGGACCACCCGCAGGCCGCGACCATCGCCAAACAGATGAGCGGGCCCTCGACGCTGATCGCCTTCGAGGTCGCCGGCGGCAAGGACGCGGCCTTCCGCCTGCTCAACGCCTGCAAGCTGATCCGGATCTCGAACAATCTCGGCGATGCCAAGAGCCTGATCGTGCATCCGGCGACGACGACGCATCAGCGCTTCACGCCCGAGGTCCGGGCGTCGATGGGCGTCACCGAGGGGATGATCCGGCTCTCGATTGGGCTCGAACACCCGGACGATCTGATCGCCGATCTGGAACAGGCGCTGGCCGCCGCCTGAGAGGCAGCGCGCAAATGCTCGGGACTCGGCTCAGAACTTGTAGGTGACGCCGGTGTGGAGCACGAGCGGATCGAGCGTCACGGTGGCGCGGATCGGCGCCACGCCGAGCGTACCCTGCGTCCTGGCGCGCAGATAGACCTTCTTGACGTCGACGAAGACGCCCCAGTTCTCGCTCAGCATGTAGTTGAAGCCGACCTGGCCGGCGAAGCCCGGCGAGTGCTCGGTCTTCAGGTTGGTGACGGCCCCGTCATGGTCCTTGAAGATGACCATCAAGGCTGGGCCGGCGCCGACATAAGGCTGGAAGGCGCCGAGACCAGTGAAGTGATACTGGGCGGTCAAAGCCATCGGGCCGCCGTCGACCTTGCCCAGCGTGCCGAGGCCGGTGATCGAGCCCCTGGCCTCGACCTTCGCCAGCGGCGGGTAGCCGCCGGCCAGGCCGAGCGCGAAATTCGGGGTGAAGTAATAGCCGATCTCGGCCGCGAAGGTCAGCGAACTCGGGATGCGGACATCGGCGCCGGGGATCGGCGTGCCGAAAGCGCGCATCTTGGCGCCCTCGGAGTAGAACAGGCCGGCGGGACCGGCATGGATGTAGAAGCGCTGGAACTCCTTCTCCGCCGGAAGGGGCGCATAGAGGCCCTTGGTCGAAGGCAGGTCGGCCGCTTGGGCGCCGAAGGCGCCGGCGAGGCTCGACACCAGACCGAGGATGGCAGATCGGGAGCGTGTCATGTCGAATCCGGGCAGAGAGTTTCGATGTCTCAGGTCAGGATTGTGATTCATTAACCTTAAGAAAAATTTAAGCGCCGCCCGCGAGAGCGCCTCGGATTCCTGACGCACCCTGATCAGGCTTTTCCTCAGCGGATACCGAGCAGCGGGAAACGAGGAGGCCGGCGACCTCATCGGCGGGCACGGGCTTGCTGATGAAATGGCCCTGCACCTCGACGCAGCCATTGCTGCTCAAACGATCGAACTGGGCCTGGGTCTCGACACCTTCGGCGGTGATCGTCATGCCGAAGCTCGTGCCCAGCCCGGTGATCGCAGCGACGATGGCACGGCTGTCGGCGTCGTGCTCGATGTCGCGGATGAAGGACTGGTCGATCTTGATCTTGTCGAACGGGAAGGACCGTAGATAGCTCAGGCTGGAATAGCCGGTGCCGAAATCGTCCATGGCGATGCGCACGCCGAGCTCGCGCAGGCTCTTCAACGTGTCAACATTGTCGGCCGTCTTGTCGAGCATGACCGATTCGGTGATCTCGAGCTCCAGCCGCTGCGGCGCAAGCCCCGAGGATGCGAGCGCGCTGACCACGGCCGGAACCAGATTGCCGCGCAGAAACTGGATCGGCGAGAGATTGACGGCGACCTTGACCTCGGCCGGCCATTTCATCGCCTCCATGCAGGCCTGGCGCAGGGCCCATTCGCCGAGCGGCACGATCAGCCCGAGATCCTCGGCGACCGGGATGAAGTCGGCCGGCGAGACATAGCCGCGCACCGGATGGCGCCAGCGCATCAGCGCCTCGAAGCCGACGATCCGCGTGGTCTTGAGATCGACCAGCGGCTGGTAGAACAGGGCGAGTTCGCCTTCGTTCAACGCATTGCGAAGGTCGACCTCCAGCATGCGGCGCTCCTGCGCGCACGCATCCATCGCCGGGTCGTAGAGGCGCCAGACGCCGCGCCCCTCGGTCTTGGCGCGATACATCGCCATGTCCGCCGCCTTGACCATGTCCTCGGGCGTGGCACAGCGCGGATCCTCGACGGCGATGCCGATGCTGGCGCCGACATGCACGGGATGCCCGCCGATCTCGGCCGGTTCGGCGAGCAGCGCGATCAACTGGTCGGCCAGCTCGGCTGCCGGCCGGACGCCATCCTGCGAGACCAGCATCAGCGCGAATTCGTCGCCTCCGAGACGTGCGACCGCTTCGGGTGCGGCGACGACGCTGCGCAGGCGCTCGGCGACAAGCTTGAGCAACCCGTCGCCGATGCCGTGGCCGAGCGCGTCGTTGACGCTCTTGAAGCCGTCGAGGTCGATGAAGAGGACGCAGACCTTGCCGGGTTCGCCCCCCCGGCCGGTCAGAGCCCGGGTCAGGGTTTCGCCGAAGAGCAGGCGGTTGCCGAGCCCGGTCAGGATGTCGTGGCGGGCGAGATACTGGTTGCGCGCCTGCGACTTCTCGCGTTCGGCGATCTCGCTCTCGAGCTGGCGATTGGCGGCGAGCAGGCTCGCGGTGCGCTCATGGACGCGCGATTCGAGCTCCTGGTTCATCTGCAGCAGGCGTTCGGCGCTCTGGCGCGCCTCGTGCTCGGCACGCTTGCGCTCGACCTGGCTGCTGACCCGCGCCAGCGCGACGTTGAAGTCGACCGGCTTGGTGACGTAGTCGTTGGCGCCGAGCGTCAGGGCCTGCACGACATCGTCGCTTTGGCTCTTGGCCGTGACCATGATCACGGGCAGGGCGCTGGCGGAATGCGTCTGGCGGATGCGCTGCAGCACCTCCAGCCCGTCCATCTCCGGCATCATCACGTCGAGCAGCACGGTGTCGAAGGGGCGCGTCTCCATCAGTGCCAGCGCGTCGGCGCCGGACGACGCCTCCTCGATCAGGAAGCCGCGGCGCTGGAAGCGCCGCGCCAGGATGGCACGGTTGTCGGCGATGTCGTCGACGATCAGAAGCCGCGGCGCGATCTCCGGCGACGTCGCGACGGACTGATCGGCGGCGCATGACGGCGCGGCCTGCGGCTGGCTTGGGGCGAGCTGGATGTCCATGGCGGTCTCAGTGGGCCGGAACGGCGGCAAGCGGAGCGGCGGCGAGGAAGGCCGGCTCGGCCTCCATCGCGAGTTCGGCCAGCACGCGCACGGTGAAGCAGGAGCCGCGGCCGGGTTCGCTGGTGACGCTGATGCCGCCGCCCATCAGGGCGCAGAATTTCTGGCTGATCGCGAGACCCAGGCCGGTGCCGCCGTATTTCCCGGCGATGCCGGAGGTGGCTTGGCCGAAATTCTGGAACAGGCGCTGGAGCTGGTCCGGCGTGATGCCGATGCCGGTGTCGCGGACCTGGATCTCAATCCAGTCCGCCGCCGCCTTGCGGTCCCGGCGCAGGCTGAGGCCGATCGTGCCGCCCTCAGTGAACTTGGCCGCGTTGCTGATCAGGTTCATCACGATCTGACGCAGCTTGGTCGCGTCGGTCTGGACGTCGCCGAGCTGGCCGATGCAGTTCAGCGTCAGGGCGTTGCCCTTCTCGCCGGCAAGGCGCTGCGTCGTGGTGACGACGTCGCGGGCGAATTCGGCGAGATCGAACCTCTCGATCTTGAGCTCGATGCTGTTGGATTCGATCTTGGACAGGTCGAGCACGTCGGCGACCAGAGAGAGCAGGTGCTTGCCGGCAGCGTTGATGCGGGCGAGATCGGAGCGCTTGTGGTCGTTCCCGCCGTCGGACTCGAAGGTCTCGAGCAAGATCTCGCTGTAGCCGATCACGGCGTTGAGCGGGGTGCGCAGCTCATGGCTCATCTTGGCGAGGAAGATCGACTTCGAGCGGTTGGCCGCGTCTGCCATCTCCTTGGCCTGGCGCAGCCTGACCGCGGTGGCGCGATGGCGCTCGGTCTCGCGCTCGATATCGGAGCGCATCGACATGACGTTGGCGTAATAGATCGCCATCCAGGACATGTAGATCGTCGCCGACAGGATCGAGATCCAGCCGACCGGCGCGAGTTGCTCGAGCGGCACGAGCTGCGGAAAGCCGTAGACGACATAAGCGAGATAGAAGCAGCAGATGTTCAGCGCGAACAGGCCGATCACCAGCAGCGGCCGGTCCGAGAGATAGAAGAAGCCGAGCAGCAGGCTGACGATCATCCAGGGCAGGAAGGGCGAGGAGACGCCGCCATAGTTGAAGGCGCCGAACAAAGCGGTGAAGGCGAGGAGCTCGACCGAGACCAGCGCCGCGAGCTGAAGGTTGCGGGTGTATTTCAGCAGGAAGGGCAGCAGCCAGAACAGCCAGGTGCAGATGATCACCAGCCAGCACGCCAGTCCGGGCGCCGGATCGGTCATATAGAGGAACACGGCGATCGACTGCGACAGCGCCGGCCCGAACAGGTGGGTGAAGACGAAGTTGCGCGCCAGGCTCAGTTCGGAACGTTCGAACTTCGCGGCATCGGGAATGAACCAGTCGATGCAGGAGATCAGCTTGTTCATTCGGATGTCTCGACGGAGGGACGCCAGTCCGGAATTTCTCCAGCTAAGCCATAGCAGTAGCCGAGTTAAAATTCGGTCTCCGCGGCCGCCGCAACCCCTGCTTGCAAGGCCGGCGCGCACTGATCTTTCAAGGCTGCATCCCCAACGGCAAGCGCCTTCGGACGTGGATGCGGAGCCGCGACGGGAAGCCGCGATTTACGCGACCTTAAGGGAGATCGACCATGATCGCGCCGTCGCGTGACTGACCGGACCGTCGCGACCGCACGACGGCCCTGCCGGCAGATCGGCCGATCGCGGGGGACAGAGCAGAAGGCGAGCGCATTTGGCCCATTCCCTCACCGCGCTGAACGAGTTCGTCGACTGGTTCATCCCGGCCGAGATCGCTGGCGACCGCGAGATGCGCAAGCAGGCGCGGATGTTCCTGATCAGCCATCTGTTCGGCCCGTTCATCGGCAACACCGTGCCGCTGGCGCTCTACATCCTCGACCCCCAGCCGGGCTACGCGGTGGCGGTGCTGGCGATCTCGATCACCGGGTTCTGGATCTTCCCCTTCGTGCTCAGGGCCTTCGGTCACTACAACCTGCTGGCGCTCGTCTCGATCCAGAACCTGATGTTCTGCATCCTTTGGAGCTGCTTCTTCTATGGCGGCGTCACCTCTCCGACGCTGCCCTGGGTGCTGACGATCCCGCTGCTGGCGTTCTTCTACATCGGCTCCGAGCCCAGGCTGCGACTGATCGTACTCGGCATGTTCGCGCTCAACTTCGCCGTGTTCTGGGGCTTCTCGATGTCCGGCCACGCCCGGATGCCGGCGATGGATTTCGCCGCGCTGCAGGGCCTCGGCCTGGTCTCGACGGTCGCCGCCTCGCTCTATGTGACGATGATGGCGCTGTTCTACGCCAAGGTGCTGGCCTCGCAGGGCGAACTCGAAACCGAGATGCGCGGCCATCTGGCGACCGCGGCCGAACTGCGCCGGGCGACCGAGGAGGCCGAGCGCGCCGGCGCCGCCAAGGCCGATTTCCTCGCCAAGATGAGCCATGAGCTGCGCACGCCGCTGAACGCGGTGATCGGCTACAGCCAGATCCTGATCGAGGACGCGGCCGACGAGGAGGACGAGGAGACCGCCGCCGATCTCGAGCGCATCCACAGCGCCGGGCACCATCTGCTGCGGCTGGTCAACGAGATCCTCGACCTCTCCAAGATCGAGGCCGGCAAGATGGAGCTCGACAATACGAGCTTCGCGATCGAGCCGCTGATCGAGGAGACGCTGGCACAGTTCCGGACGGCGGCCGAGCGCAACGGCAACACGCTGACGCTGTCGGTCGAGCCGGGGCTCGACGTCATGGTCGGCGATTGCAGCAAATTGCGCCAGGCCCTGTCCCAGCTCCTCGACAACGCCGTCAAGTTCACCCGCAACGGAACGATCAAGCTGCGCGCCTCGCTCTCCAGCCGCGGCGAGGCAAAGCGCCTGACGCTACGCGTCGAGGACACCGGCATCGGTATCGCGGCCGATCAGATCACGCGGCTGTTCGAGCAGTTCACGGTCGGCGACGACTCCAGCGCCAGCAAATATGGCGGCACCGGGCTCGGCCTCGCGCTCGGCCGCAAGCTCTGCCGCCTGATGGGCGGCGACATCCTTGTCGAGAGCCGCGAAGGGGTCGGCAGCGCCTTCTCGATCGTGGTGCCGATGCAGCCCCTCAGCCTGAACGGCGATGCCGACGCGCAAGCCGAAGCCGGGAGCGAGGCCGACACGGCTCTGCAGGACGCGCCGCTCGACCGTTTCGGAGCGCGCCTCTCGGCGATCGCCAAACGCAACACCCAGCCCACAACCAAGACGGTCGCCAGCCATGCCTAAGATTCTGCTCGTCGAAGACAACGAGATGAACCGCGACATGCTGACCCGCCGCCTGCAACGGCAGGGCTTCACGGTCTGCTGCGCCGCGGACGGACCGACCGGCGTCGCCATGGCCGCGCAGGAGAGCCCGGATCTGATCCTGATGGACGTCGCGCTCGGCGCGATGGACGGCTGGGAGGCGACGACCCTGATCAAGGCCTCGGGCCGCACCGCCCGCATCCCGGTGATCGCGCTGACAGCGCATGCGCTCTCCAGCGACCGCGCCAAGAGCGTCGAGGTCGGCTGCGCCGATTTCGACACCAAGCCGATCGACCTGCCGCGCCTGCTCGGCAAGATCAACGCCTGCCTGCAACCGCAGGCGGCCTGACGCCACCGAGGTCAGCCGGCCCGGCGCGCCAGTTCCAGCACGGTTTCCAGCAGCACGCGAACGGCGATGCCGGCATCGGCCTCGGTCATGCTCTCCAGCGGGGAATGGCTGATCCCCTTGGCGTTGCGCACGAAGAGCATCGCCGCCGGACACAGGGCGGCCATCGTCATCGCGTCGTGTCCGGCCCCCGACGGCAGCCGGCGCGCGCCGAGATTGGCCCCGGTCGCGGCGATGCCGGCGGCGAAGGCCTCCTGCAAGCCTTCGTCCATCGGCACGGCGGCGGCCCTGGCATAAGGCGTCAACGCCAGCTCGACGCCGCGACGCGCCCCGATCTCGCCGAAACGAGCCCGGATCGCGACGTCCATCGCGGCCAGGGTCTCGTTCGAGGGGCTGCGGAAATCGACGGTGAAGTCGACCGCGCCCGGCACGACATTGGCCGCCCCAGGGTCGGGCCTGAGCACGCCGACGGTGCCGACGGCCGGCTCGTGGGACGCGGCGACCGACTCCAGCGCCAGCGCCATCTCGGCCGCTGCGGCGAGCGCGTCCTTGCGCAGGCGCATCGGCACCGTCCCGGCATGGCCGGCCTCGCCGACGACACGCACGCGCATGCGGCTCTGGGCGTTGATGGCGGTGACGATGCCGACCGCCTCGTCCTGCGCCTCCAGCACCGGCCCCTGCTCGATGTGGACCTCGAGATAGGCCTGGATCGATCCGCGCTTGCGCGCCAGCGCCGCGACGCCGGAGGGATCGCCCCCGAAGGCGACGAGCGCGTCGGCCAGCCTGACGCCGTCGTGATCGCGCGCGTCGAGCCAAGCGGGATCGTAGTCGCCGGCGAGCGCCGAGGAGGTCGAGAGATGGGTCGGGAAGCGGACGTTCTCCTCGTCGCCGAAGGCCACGACCTCGAGCGGGAAGGGCAGGACGATGCCGGCGTCGCGCAAGGCCTGCGCCACCAGGATGCCGGAGACGACGCCGAGATTGCCGTCGAAACGGCCGCCATCCCGGACCGTGTCGATATGCGACCCGATCATCACCGTTGGCAGACCGGGCATCGCGCCCTCTCGACGACCCTGAACCGAACCGGCGGCGTCGATGAAGGCGGTCAGGCCCGCGACCTCCATCGCCCCCTTCGTCCATTCGGCCGCCTGCCGATGCGCCGGCGAGAGATAGAGCCTGGTCAGCTTGCCGGGCTCGTCGCTGAAGCGGTTCAACCCGGCCAGAGCGGCGAAGGCGCGGGCGCCGAGAACGGCGGCGGAAGGAAGCGTCGCGGTCATGGTCTGCAAGGTCAGTAGGTCGCCCGCCCGCCCGACAGGTCGAAAACGCCGCCGGTGGTGAAGCTGTTCTCGGCCGAGGCCAGGAAGGCGACCATCGACGCGACCTCTTCCGGCAGCAGGAAACGCCCGCGCGGGATTTTTGCCAGCATGTAGCCGATATGCTCCTCGCTCATCTGGTCGAAGATGCGGGTCTTGGCCGCAGCCGGGGTGATGCAGTTGACCGCGATGTCCTGCGTCGCCAGCTCCTTGCCGAGCGATTTCGTCAGCGCGATCACCGCCGCCTTCGAGGCGGAATAGGCCGAGGCGTTCGGATTGCCCTCCTTGCCGGCGATCGAGGCGACGAGGACGAGGCGGCCGTAATTGCGCGCGATCATGCCAGGGATGACGGCCTGGCAGCAATGCAAGGTGCCGTCGACATTGAGCCGCATGACGCGGGCCCATTCCTCCAATGGATAGTCCCAGGTCTTGTGGTTGGCGCCGGCGATGCCGGCACTGGTGACCAGGATATCGATGCTGCCCTGGCGCGCCTCCAGCGCCTCGCTCGCCGCCTTCACCGCGCTCGCGTCGGTGACGTCGATCCCGAGCCCGCTCGCATCGCCGCCGATCTCGGCTGCGACCCTCCCAGCGAGTTCGCCGTCGAGATCCCAGATCGCGACCTTGGCGCCGCTGGCGGCGAGCCGTTCGGCGACGGCGCGGCCGATGCCCTGTGCGCCGCCGGTGACGATGGCGACGCGGCCGCCCAAATCGATCTGGTTCATGCTCGGCCTCTGCCCGGAAAGGGCGGGCACCCTAACCGGCCCGCCTGCGCCCGACCAGAGGCTGCAGCGCCCAAATCCTCACACAGCGTTGCGGTAGGCCCGGGCGCTGAAGACGGTGCGCAGCAGGATGGCGAGATCGAGCCAGAACGACCAGTTGTCGATGTACCAATGGTCGAGCGCTATGCGGCTCGCCATCTTCTCGTCGGTGTCGGTCTCGCCGCGCATGCCGTTGACCTGGGCCCAGCCGGTGATGCCGGGCCTGACGTTGTGGCGGCGCGCATAGAGCGCGATCTTGCGCTGGAACTCATGGTCGTGCGCCAGCGCATGCGGGCGCGGCCCGACCAGCGACATCTGCCCGGCGATGACGTTCAGGAGCTGTGGCAACTCGTCGAGATTGTAGCGCCGCAGGAAGCGCCCGACGCGGGTGATGCGCGGATCGTTGCGCTTGGCCTGCTGGACGACGTCGCCATCGTCGGTGGTCGTCATCGAGCGGAACTTGAAGATCCGGAAGGCCTGCTGGTTGAAGCCGTAACGGCGCTGCATGAACAGCACCGGCCCGCGCGAATCGATCCGGATCGCCGCCGCGATCAGCAGCAGCAGCGGCAAGGTCGCGACCAGGATGGCGCAGGCGGCGACGAAGTCGAAGACGCGCTTGGTCACGAGCTCGACGAAGGACAGTGTCGGCCGCGTCAGCCGCAGGCTCGCCAGCGAGCCGATGCGGACGATGTGGGGATTGTCGAAGCGGTCCATGATCCGCTCCGGCGTCAGATGGATCGCCAGCGGCAGGTTCATGAAGGCGTCGACGCAGGCGTCGATCGTCTCCTGGTCGGACCAGGGCACCGCGATGAAAACGGCGTCGGGCTGCATCTGCCGGCAGCGCGCGGCGGCGGTGGCGAGATCGGCCGCGAGCGCGGCGGCAGGGTCGTTGATGCGACGGGGATCGTTGCTGCGCAGGAAGGCGACGTCGACGATCGAAAGGCCGATGTTCCAGGGCTGGTGGCGGCTGGCGAAGGACATCACCTCCTGCTCGCGGCCGATCAGGAAGACGCGCTCGGCGGTGATCCGGCCGGTCTTGCTGGCCATGGAGATGGTGCGCACGATGCCGGACCGCGCCAGCGAGATCAGCGGGATGCCGGCGATGTAGGTCGCGAACACGACCGCACGCGAATAATGGTCGACGACCTTGGCCATGAACACGATCGCGATGAAGGCGACCATGGTGATGTTCCAGACGCTGAAGGCCGCCGCGATCTGACCCTTGGTCGAGAGATAATTGGCGAGCTGGTAGCGGCCGCGCATCAGATTGGTGAAGACGAAGATCGCCGAGATCATCAGCGCCAGTTCGAGGGTGATCTGCTTGCTGCCGACATGGCCATAAGCCGCGACGTGGTAGAAGATCGACGCGATCTCGACGGTCGCGACGATGACGAAGGCATCGACCAGCGCCGTCACCAGGCCGATCCAGTGCCGCCAGCTATTGGCGCGGTCCTCGGCTGCGGTCGCGGCTGCATAGTTCAGGTCGTTGACGCTCATCATCATGCCCGCCGCTCCAGCCCACGCCGACCCGCCCGGGCCGTCGCCGCATCGGGTCGTCCGGATCGGACGGAGCGCCGCCGCGGAAGACCCAGGCCCGAGAACGGCAAGCGTCATGCCGTTGCGGCATGATCCAGAACGCGGCAAAAAAGGGCTCGAACCCTGGTTTTTCAGGTGGTTACGCCGCTCATTCCACGTGGGACGGCCAGCGTTGTGCCAATCTGGAACAAGCCCGCGCAGCCGGCATCGAAGCCGGGCGGGATCGCCGCCGGCAGCACACCAAGCTGTGGTTTACCCTGCCCCCGGGTTCCGCTTGACCCATGCGATCATTGCGCGGAGACATCGTCCGCACGACTCCGGGAAGCGGTCGCAAACCTTGTCAGTCAGCCTGCCTCTCACCGCGTTCGCAGACGATGCCGGGCCGGCGCGCGACATCGTCGAGACGCGCCGGATCTGCGGCATAGCGATCGCCGCGTTGAGCCGGGACGCCGCCATGACGGCGTTGGGCGAAACGCTGGCCCAGAGGCGCCATCTCAAGCTCGCCTTCTGCAATGCGCATCTGGCCAATCTCGCCGATGCGGACGCCGGGCTGCGCAAGGCGCTCGCCGGCTTCCTCGTCCTGCCGGACGGCATCGGCGTCGACCTCGGCGGCTGGCTGCTGCATGGCGCGGCATTCCCGGCCAATCTCAACGGCACCGACTTCGTCCCGGACCTGCTCGCGAGCCATGAGCGGCGGCTGAGCGTCGCGATGATCGGCGGCAGGCCGGGCGTTGCCGGCAAGGCCGCCGCACGCCTCGCCGAACTCTGCCCGCAGCATCGCTACAGCGTCCTCAGCCACGGCTTCTTCGCGGCCGAGGACGAGGCGGCACTGCTGGCGCGGCTGGCGCTCGACCGGCCCGACATCCTCCTCGTCGCCTTCGGCAATCCGCGCCAGGAGCGCTGGATCGCCGAGCACCTCGATCAGACGCATTGCGCGGTCGCAGCCGGCGTCGGCGCGCTGTTCGACTTCCTGGCGGGCGAGGTTCCGCGCGCGCCCGAGACCTTGCGCCGGCTGCGGCTGGAATGGGCCTATCGCCTCTGGCACGAGCCGGCCCGGCTCTGGCGGCGCTACCTCCTCGGCAACCCGGCCTTCATGCTGCGCGTGCTGCGCCTGAAATTCGCCGGACGCGGCCTTCCCGGATGAGCCCGCGCTACGCCATCGCGACGCCGAGCTATGCCGGGGATTTCGAGCGCTGCCGCCTGCTCTGCGCCAGCATCGACCGCTTCGTCGCCGGCCAGTCCGCGCACTACCTCCTGGTCGAGGATCGTGACCTCGCGCTGTTCCAGCCGCTGCAAGGCGCGAAGCGGCGGGTGATCGCCGAATCCGAGCTCCTGCCCGGCTGGCTGAAATCCTGGCCGGATCCGACGAGCCTCGGCCGCAGGCGGGTCTGGAGCGGGCCCGGCGCGCTGCGCCGTGGCGTGCCGCCGCTGCGCGGCTGGCACGCGCAGCAATTGCGCAAGCTGGCGCTGCCGCTGTCCTGCGACGAGGACGTCGTCCTCTTCGCCGATTCCGACATGATGTTCCTGCGCCCCTTCGACCTGACCGGGCTCGATGCGGGTGGCGCGACCAGGCTCTACGTCAAACCGGACGCGATCACGCCGGAGATGACCGAGCATGCCGGCTGGTGCGCCATGGCAGCGAAGCTGCTCGGCCTGCCGGCGCCGCGCCTGCCCGGCGACGACTACATCAACAATCTGGTGAGTTGGCGCAGCGACAATGTCCGCGCGATGATGCGGCTGATCGAGCAGCGCAATGGCCGCGACTGGGTCAGCGCCGTCGCCTCGCAGCGCCAGTTCTCGGAATACATGATCTACGGCTATTTCGTCGAGCATGTGCTCGGGCTCGAAGCCGCACGGCACGCGCCGGACGCGCTCGAGCTCTGCAAGGTCTATTGGGGCGGCGACGCGGCGGGGCTGGCGAGCCTGAGATCCTTCGAAGACGTGCTCGGCGAAGGACAAGTCGCCGTCGGCGTGCAGTCCTTCATCGGAGCGCCGATGGAGCGTCTGCACGCGCTGTTCCGGGCGCAGGCGGCCTGAGTCGCGCAGGCCTGGTCTTGTTCTCGCTCAGTCCTGCTCCCGACCGAGCAGCCGGTAGGTGAACCCCGCCGAGACCAGATAGACCACGCCGAAGACGCCGTTGAGCCAGAGCGCCCAAGCGTCGCCGGCCGCGAAACGGACCATCACCCAGGAGACGAGCGCGGCCTTGAGCAGCGTCACCGCGCAGAGCAGCGCGATGCGGGCGCCGGTGCGTTCGCGCGCATAGAGCAACTCGGCGTGATACTCGACCAGATTGCGGAACGCCGGGATCAGCAGCATCGGCAAGAAGAGATAGGACGCTTCCGAAACGTTGCGGCCGAGCACGCCCGGAAAGGGCTGCAGCAGCAGGACGAGCGCGAGCAGCGCGCCGATCGACACCGCGGCGATGCCGGCCTCGACCAGCACCCGGCGGCCGACACCGCCGGCGAGGCCGCGCTCCTGCATGATCTTCTGTACCAGCATCTGGTTGAAACTGCGCACCGGCATCGCGGTGAGATCGACGACGCGCATGGCGATGGCGTAGAGCCCCGCCGTACGCTCGCCGGCCAGCGCGAGCACCAAGAGCTTGTCGAGCTCGGCCTGGACATAAAAGGCGATGTCGGCCAGCGCCGTGTAGAGCGCATCTGCCATCCGGCGCGGATAAAGCCGTTGCGCCAGACGCAGGCGCAGGCGCGGCATGAAGACGGCCAGGGCGATCAGCGCGGTCGCAGCGGTGGCGGCGAGATAGGCGATCGACCAGAGCAGGATGTCCGGGCGCCCGGCGAGGTAGAACAGGATCGCCGCCGCGGTCCGGAGCGACGAGCCGACGATCACCAGCGCCGCCGCCTGGCCGAAACGCCGGAGGCCGTTGTTGACGATGGCGACGACCTCGACCAGGCGCCAGCCGACGATCTCGGCCGTCACGATCAAGGCGAAGGGCAGGACCGCCAGCCTGTCGGCGAAGAGCAGCGCATAGGCGCCGGCCGCCGCGAGCGCGATGACCGGCAGCGAGGCGAGCGCCAGCACGCCGAAACCGGCGAGATAGGCACCGAGCAGCCGCGGTTTCACCGTCGCGACACGATAGACCGGTGAGACGAAGCCGAAAGCGAGCAGCCGTGACAGGATCAGACCCGTGGCGGAGGCCGTCGCGAACAGGCCGAACTCACCGAGAGTCAACGTATTCGCAACGATGAGGAAGTAGACAAGGGAGATGACGAGCCGGCCGGCCGAGCCGCTCAGGATCGTGAGGTAGGCGGTGATGGTCGAACGATCGAGCGACATGGTGTCCGAAAACGGCGGGAACGGCTGGTCCAAGCCCTGCTTTGCTCAAGCAGAATGCCAGCTTTCCTTAGCCGAGAGGCATTGAACGACCCTAAACGACACGGAGTTGTGCCGGCCCATGCGCGCGCCCACGCCAAAACGAGACAGCCCGAATCCGACGCGGCGCGATGCGCTGCGCGCGGCCGGTGGCGTCCTCGCGGCGGGGCTGATGCCGGGCGCAGCCGGCGCGCAGCGGGCGCCGATCCCATTCGGCTCGGCAGCGCAGATCGAGCCCTTCCGCAGTGAACCGCAGTATCGCGAGGCGCTGAAGCGCCATTGCGACGTCATCGTGCCGATGAACGACCTGAAATGGGAGGCACTCCGGCACGACCGGGCCAATTTCGATTTCTCCGGCGCCGACGAACTCGTCGCTTTCGCCGAGGGCAATAGTCAGGCCGTGCGCGGGCACACCCTGCTCTGGGGCGAGGCGCTGCCGGCCTGGGCCAAGGCTATGACAAGCCGGGCGGAGGCCGAGCGCGAACTCGTGCGCCATATCGAGATGGTGGTCGACCGCTACAGGGGCCGGATCGCGACCTGGGACGTGGTCAACGAGGTGATCCGCTTCGATCCGCGGGGCGAGCCGATGCGCGACACGCTCTGGCAGCGCCTGCTCGGCGCCGAGCATGTCGAGATCGCCTTCCGCACCGCCGCGCGCGTCGATCCCAAGGCGCGCCTCGTGCTGAACGATTTCGCCTTCGAGGAGAAGAGCCCGTTGATCGCGGCGCGCCGGCGCAGCGCGCTCGACCTGATCCGGCGGCTGCAGGAGCGCAACGTCCCGATCCACGGGCTCGGGATGCAGGCGCATCTCTATGGCGAGAACCCGATCGACATCGACGGCCTGCAGGCCTTCATGGCGGAGCTCACCAGGCTCGGCATCGAGATCGAAGTCACCGAACTCGACGTGATCGACTGGAAGTTGCCCGCCGACGCCGCGACCCGCGACCGGACGGCAGCCAAGCTGGTCTCGACCTATCTCGACGCGATCGCCGCCGTGAGGCGGCCGCGCGCGGTCGTGACCTGGGGTCTCAGCGACCGGCATTCCTGGATCCACCAGACCTTTCCGCGCAAGGACGGCGCTCAGGCCCGCCCGTTGCCGCTCGATGCCGACTACAGGCCCAAGCCGATGATGGACGTGCTCGACCGCTACCGGCGGAACACGAGTTGAAGACGACGCACAAGGCTTGCCGGGCGACGATGGCGACGCCGCGCGGCAGGCAGGGACGACAGGGTGAAACCTAGTTCGATGTTCACGACCGAGACGGCCCCGGAAGAGGCGAGCGACAGGCGGGAGCGGCGGAATTCCGCCACGCCGGCGCAGGCGGCTGCGCCGGCTCTCGTCGCGCGTCTGACCGACCCGGCTTGGCTGTTCGCGACTCTGTGGCGGCGCAAGCTTCTGATCCTCGCCTGTGCCATAGCCGGCGTGGTGCTCGCCGGGCTGGCGAGCTTGCTGATCCCGCCGAAATACGTCTCGACGGCCCAGCTCTTCATCGATCCGCGCGACCTGCGCGTGCTCCAGAACGAGGTCTCGCCCAACGCCGTCGGCGGCGACCCGACCTCGATCACGAGCTATCTCGAAAGCCAAGCGCGGGTGATCGCGTCCGACAGCATCAAGTCGCGTGTCGTCGAGAGCGAGGGTCTGGCCAGGGATGTCGAGTTCGGCGGCGAGGCCAGCAAGACCGGCCTGTCGCGCCTGCTGGCCGACCTGCTGCCCGACCATGGCGCCCCGCCGCGAGACGGGATGCTTTATGCGCTCGCGGCCCTCGACAAGGCCGTCGCCGTCCGACGCGGCGAGCGCACCTTCGTCATCGACATCACCGTGACCTCGCGCGAGGCGGCCAAGGCGGCCCGCATCGCCAATGCGCTGGCGACCACTTATCTCGACAATCAGGCGTCGGTGCGCGCCGATGCGGCCCAGCGCGCCACCGGCGCCCTGACCAGCCGCCTCGAGGAGCTGCGCAACCGCCTGCGCATCGCCGAGGACAAGGCCGAGAAATACAAGGAGAGCAACAACATCGTCGGTCTGGGCGCCGGCCGCTCGATGTCGGAGGAGCAGCTCTCGCTCAACAACGCCCAGCTCGTGGCGGCGCGCACCCGTGTCACCGAGGCCAAGGCGAAATACGACCAGACGCTCGCCACCCGGCCGGCCGGGATCGAGGCCGGCGCGGTACCGGAAGCCGTGGCCTCCAATACAATGACAGCCCTGCGCGCCCAGCTCGGCGCGGCGCAGAGCAAGGAATCCGATCTGCTCGCCTCGCTCGGCGCGCGCCATCCGGCTCTGGCCGCGGCGCAATCGCAGGTCCGCGACGCGCGGCGCCAGATCAGCGAGGAACTCGCCCGGATCGCGCGGGCGGCCAAGGTCGAATACGACCGCGCCGTCGACGCCGAGCGCCAGCTCGCGCGCCGCGTCGAGCAGCTCACGTCGAGCCAGTACGGCCAGAGCCGTGCAAATGTCGAGCTGCGCGAACTGGAGCGCGAGGTCGAATCCTCGCGAGTCGTCTACGACGCCTTCCTGCGCCGCGCCCGCGAGACCGGCGAGCTCGCCGGCATCGACACCACCAATGCCCGCATCATCAGCCCGGCGATGCCGCCGCTGGAGAAGAGCGGCGTCACCCGCCGCACGATCGCGCTGCTCGGCGGCGTCGGTGGGGGCGGCGTCGGAGCTGCGCTGGCGCTCGCACTCGCGCTCGGTGCAGGGCTGCCGCGACCAGCCCGCGCGCCGGTTCCGGAGCCCGCGCCCGCGCCCGCCACACCGCCGCCGGCCGAAGCGGAGCGCGCAACGCCCGTCGCGCCGAAACACACCCGCTTGCGCGCCTGGTTCAGCCGGAAAGAGAGCAGCGGCGACGCACCCGTGCTCCAGCCGCCGGCAGAGCCGGTTCCGACCCGATTCGTCGCGGCTCCGGCACCGGCTCAACCCAAGCCGGAGCCGAAAGCGTCAGCGCCCGCGGAGCCTGCGCCAAAGGGATTGGCCGGCTGGCGGCGGCTGAAGGCGATCCCAGGTGGACAGGCGCAGACGCCGACCGTCACGCCGAAGCTGCCGGCGGTGGTCCAGGCCGCCGCCGCGCCGCTACTCGCGACCCTGCCGGCCGTGCGGCATCGCCGTTGGCGCCGCGACGGCGCCGAGGCGCGCTCCGTGTTTCAATCCAAGGCGCATCTCGTCGATGTGCTCGACAAGCCTCATGCCGGCTTCGCCAAGGCCGTCCGCAGCGTGCGGCTGGCACTGATGCCGGAAGACAAGAGCCAGGCCGCGCACCGGCATATCCTGGTGCTGGGCCTGAGGCCGGACGCCGGCGCATCGACGCTCGCGCTCAATCTCGCGCTCGACGCGGCCCAGAGCGGCCTGCCGGCCGTGCTGGTCGATGCCGGCCTCGGCGAGACCGGCCTGACCGCGATCTTCGCGCCGGACGCCCGCAGCGGCCTGCACGACATCGTCACCGGCGCGACCGGCTTCGTCCGCACCGCGCTGCAGGACGAGGGCACCGGCCTGTTCTTCCTGCCGCGGCGCGGCCGCGTCGACCTCGTCAGCGCACAGCAGATCCGCGACGGCTTCCTGCCCGCGACCGCCCGCTTCGGGCCGGTCGTGATCGACGGCGCCGCGATCGGCTCGACAAATGGTGGGGACAGCCTGACGCAGGCTTTCGTCGAAACGGTCGACGACATCGTGCTGGTGATCCGCGAGGGCGCGGTCACCGCCGCCGATCTCGATCTCGCCAATGCCGCGCTCGGCCCCCATGCCGGGAAGATCCGCGGCTTCGTCGTCAACCAGGCCTGATGAGCGCCGCCGGCATCGAGGCTGCGCCGGCCGCGACCGGCGCGAGCGAGGCCGGAACCCATCTGCGCGGCGCGCTCTTCGCCGCCGCCTTCCTGCTGGTCTGGATCTCGACCGCGCCGTTCAAGGGCAGCTACGAGGTCGACAACGCCGACACCGCCAATATCGTCAATCAGCTCTCATTCTCGCTGACGGCGGTGCTCGGCGTCACTTGTGCCGCGCTTTCGGGCGGGCGGGCAGCACTGGCCTATCTCAGGCCGAGCTGGATGCTGCTCATCGCCTGGATGACCTATGGCGTGCTGAACTCGGCCAACCCCGACGTCTCGATGCGGGCCTTCCGCTTCAGCGTCGTCGTGCTGGTGATCGCGGGCGCGATCATGCTGCTGCCGCAGGGACGCCGGCAGTTCGCGACGTTGCTGGGCTCGGCGTGCCTGGCCGTCGTCGTGATCTGCTATGCCGGTCTCGTGGTCTACCCCGACATCGCGATCCACTCCGCCGGCGACGCGCTCGAACCCGAGCATGCCGGGGCCTGGCGCGGGCTGTTCGACCACAAGAACATCGCCGGCGCGATGATGGTGATCTTCACGCTGGTCGGCCTCTTCGTGATGCAGACCTCGCCGCGGCTCGGCTGGGCCGTCGCCGGGCTCGCCGGCTTCTTCCTGTTCTTCACGGGCTCGAAGACCTCGATGGGGCTCGGCCCCTTCGTCGTGCTGGTCGGGCTCGCCTGCGCCCGGATCCGCAGCCTGTGGCTGCGGGCGCTCGTCGCGCTCGGGCCGCTGACGATCCTGATCCTGGCCACCATCGGCTCGGTGCTGTCCAAGCCGATCGACGCGATCGTCCAAGGGGTCAGCCCGGGCCAGACCTTCACCGGGCGCACCGAGATCTGGAAGTTCGCGCTCGACCGGCTCTGGAACCGGCCGATCACCGGCTACGGCTTCGAGGGCTTCTGGCGAAGCGACTATGTGATGTATGCCGAGATCGGCGAGGGCGAGACCGGCATCGCCATGGGCATGGTCCACGGCCATTCCGGCTATGTCGACCTGGCGATCGGGCTCGGCATCCCCGGCATGATCCTGGCCCTGATCGTGCTGATCCTGCTGCCGCTGCGCGACCATCATCGCGTGCTGCGGACGGAAGAGAACAAGGCGCTGGCCGAGCTGTTCTTCCGGATCTGGCTGTTCTGCGCCTACTCCGCTTGCCTGGAGAGCTTCTTCTTCCGCCGCGCCGACCCCGTCTGGTTCGCGCTGCTGATCGCGGTGATCGGCTTGCGGCTGACCTCGAAATACCGGGTCCTGCCCTGAACAGGCCTCATTTCGCCCGGGCCAGCACCTTGCCGAAATCGCGGTCGAGCGAGGCGAGCGCGGTCTCGATCCGGTCGCGGCGCTCCTTTATCCACTGCTGCTGATCGGTCAGCCGCGTCTTCGCCTCGCCGAGCATGCGGGCCATCTCGGCCGGCTGCGGACCGCCGGCGGTGGCGCGGTCGCGCACGATCGCGACCGGATCGAGCGCGGCGCGGAACTCGGCTTCGCTGATCGGCAGTTCGCCGGCGGGCTGGTTCATCTCCTTCAGCGTCGCACGGTAGATGCGCTGCGCTTCGGCGTAGGGGAAGTCGCTCGGGCGGATGGTGTTGGTCTTGGCGTAGTCGACGATTTCCGACGCGAAATGATGGCCGACGCGGAAAGGCAGCTTGTAGCGGCGCATCAGCAGATCGGCGACTTCCTGCGAGGCGGTCCAGTCACTGTTGAGCTCGTCGAGGGCGCGCGCGGGATCGATCACCATCGCCGTCAGGATCTTGTCCCAGTTGTCGAGCATCGCGCCGGCCGCGGCCATCATCGCGGCGTTCTCGCGCACGCCCTTCACGTCGCTCATCCCCGGCGGGATGTTGTGGAGCTGCAGGACGCGGCCGATGCCTTGCGTGACCACGCCGGAGGCCTGGCTGCGGGTGCTGTTGAGCAGGCCTGGATTGCGCTTCTGCGGCATCGCACTGGAGACATAGGTGTTGCCGTCGCCCTCAGTGAGCAGGATCCAGGGCCGGGCTTGCGCATATTGCGTCATCACGTCCTCGACGAAGGCGCCGGTATGCAAGGCGAGGCTGGTGACGACGGCGCCGAGCTCGACGGGGATGTCGGCGGCGGCGATCTGGGCGGCGTCATAGGCGTTGTCGACGGTGGCGGCGAAGCCGAGATAGCCGGCCATGCGGTCGCGGTTCAACGGCCAGCTCGTGCCGTTCAGCACGGTCGTGCCCATCGGCGAGCGGTCGAGCCTCGCATAGGCCTCGCGCAGGCGCTGCGCGTCGCGCTCCAGCCCGGCGACATGGCCGAGCAGATAGTGGCCATAGCTGTTGGGCTGGGCGGCGACGCCGTTGGTGTAGTTCGGCACGATGGTGCCCTGGTGCTTCTCGGCGAGGGTCACCATGGTGCCCGTGAGCTTGCGCAATTGTGCCGCCAGACGCAGCGCCTCCTCGCGCAGGATCGCGGCGCGCATGGTCGCCAGCATGTCCTGGCTGGAGCGCCCGGCATGCAGCAGCGTCGCCTAGACGCCGGCCGCCTCGATCAGCAGCGGCTCGAAGGTGATGACCAGGGTCGGTCGCCTGGCGCCCGGCTTGTCGGCGGCCTTGAGCATGGTGTCGAGACCGGCGGCGATGCGCGGCGCCAGCCCTGCATCGAGCAGGCCCTCCTCGGTGTTGATGACGGTGCTCGCCTTGTTGATCTCGCCGATCCAGAAGAACTCGTCGCGTTTTGAGGGAGCCTGCGCTGCGGCCGGCGCGGCGACGGCGAAGGTCAGGGCAGCGGCGGCGATCCTGTGCTTGACCATGGCAGTTCCTCTCCTCCCAGGCATCCGGCGTCTTCGCGCCGCGCGCTGAAGCAATTCCCCATTTCTGCGACTCGCGGAATTGCTCTAGCCTCTTGCTTTATCGCATTTTCTTCACGCGAACTGGTATCCACTTCGCTCGAAGCCGCTCCAGCCACCACAGCATGATCTCGTGGCCGCGGAAAGGCGGCTGCGGCCGGGATCGAAATGAGCTCTCGAACCCGTAGAGCCGGGGGGTCGTCCAGCAGGATGCGATGGCGCTCGGTCTCGCTGCGCTGGATCCGGTGACGGAGCGATGCGAACTCAGTCGAAGCGGGCAATCGCGAACGGGGCGACGTCGCGCCCCGGATCGCGTCCCAGCACCAGCGCCGCCGTGGTCGCGCCCATGATAGGCCCGAGCGTGTAGCCGTTCGAGGTGACGCAGGTGAAGAAGCCCGGCAGGCTTGGGTGTTCCCCGAGGATCGGCGCGCCGTCGATATTGATGTTCATCGCGGCCCAGCTGCGGATGACGTGCAGTCTGCGCAGCGCCGGCACGACATGTTGCGCCACCCAGAGATTGCCCTCCAGGCTCGCCAGGAGCGGGCGGGGATGCTGGCGGACGGGATCGAGCCCGGCGGTCCAGCCGCCGCCGATGATGAAGTTGCCGTTGCCCGCCTGCTTCAGCGTCAGATGCCGGTCGGCATGGGCGACGAGGCGCGAGACCAAAGGCTCGGTCGCTTCCGTCACCACCATCTGCAGAGGCGCCCCGAAGACCGGCACGTTTAGCCCGAGCATCGCTCCGATGCGCGAGGCGAAGGCACCCGCCGCGTTGACGACCCGGCCGGCGCGCACGACGCCCCGGTTGGTCGTCACCACGAAGCCGCCGTCACATCGTTCCAGCGCCCGGACCTCGACGCCAATGACGATGCGCGCACCGGCCGCGAGCGCCGCCTCGTAGATGCCCTGCGTCGCCACCAGCGGGTTGATCTTGCCCTCCTGCGGACAGAAGGCCGCGCCGACGAAACGCTTGTCGAGGGCGGGCTCGAGCTGCCGCAAGGCGGCGCGGTCGATCACCTCGCAGTCGATGCCCTGCGCCCGCTCGACCGACGTCTTGGCGGCGAGGAAGGCGAGGTCGGCCTCATGTTCGGCCACCATCAGCCCGCCGGTGATCTTGATCTCGAAGTCGGCGCCGAGCTCCCGTTCCAGCTCGCGCCAGAGCGCGATCGAATCGCGCTGCAGCGGCAGCGTGCGGGCGGCGGGCGTGCCGCCGGCTTCGGCTTTCGCGCCATGGTCGAAGGAGAGGAGCTGGGCGTGAAGGCTGCCGGCATTGCCGCCCGACGCGCCGGCATTGACCGGCGCTCGGTCGAGCACCACGACCTCATGCCCGGCGCGCGCCAGGAACAGCGCCGTCGAAAGCCCGGCGATGCCGGCGCCGATCACCAGCGTCGCCGCCTCGCCGAACGGCAGGGGCTCGCCCGGCGGCAGGGCATGGTCGGGCAGGAGCGCCCGGCGATGACCGCCCCATTCCGGCTTCTCGACGGCCAGCGCCGCGAGTGGCACCGGCCGCAGCGGCGCTTGCGGAGCCAGCTGCACCTCGCCCTCCGGCCGTCCGAGCAGACGGTTCAGCTCGGGCACGCAATAGCGCCCCTGGCAACGGCCCATGCCGGCCCGGGTCAGGCGCTTGAGCATGGCGAGATCGGCGATGCCGTGGCGCGCGATCGCCGCTTCGAGAGCACCGCGCGACAGCGCTTCGCAGCGGCAGACCAAGGTGTCGCCGTCGGCGGACGTAGGCTGCGGCGCGGCGAAGAGCTGCCACAGCCTGGCCTGGAAACGGCGATGGCGCGTAAGCTCTGCCCTTGCGGCACGCTCGTCGTTACCCGGAACCAGTCCAAGTCCGCGCGCCGCCGCGCGGCCCGCCAGCTCGCCCATCGCGGCCGCGACATGCGCGCCGCTGAAGCCGCCCGCTTCGCCGACGACGAAGACGTCGCTCTGCGAGGTCGCGCCATCCTCGCCGCGCTCGAGCCGAAGCGCGCCGTCGCGGCCGGCCTCGAAGCGCAAGCCGAGGAGGCGCGCCAGCTCACCCGCCGGCTGGAAGCCGTCACCGGTGCAGACGGCATCGACCGGGATGCGAATGCGCTCCTGGCTCAAGCTGCCATCCGGCATGACGGGTGCCAGAATCGCGGTCCCGGCACGCTGCTGCCCTTCGACGGCGACGAGGCGATGCGAGAACAGGATGCGCGCGCCGGCCGCGCGCAGGGCGGCGAGATCGCTCAGGCCACGCAGCGCCAGCGCGGGGTCGGCGAGAGCGAGCGCCAGGGCCGCCGCCGGCCGCGACCACGGCGCCGGCGCCGCCTCGACCAGTGCGAGATCATCGACGCCGGCGCGCATCAGCTCGCGTGCGACCTGCAGGTTGAGCGGGCCGTTGCCGGCCAGCAGCACGCGCTTGCCGGGCGAGACGCCATAGCTGCGCAGCAGCGTCTGCGCCGCGCCCGTCGTCATCACCCCCGGCAGGGTCCAGCCCGGCAGCATGGCCGGGCGCTCATAGGCGCCCGCCGCGATGATCAGAGCACCGGGCCGCACCAGCCCGGCCGCGCCGCGCCTGAGCGTCATGACAGCTAGCCGGCCATCGGCCTCGCGCTCGACGCCCCAGACCAGCGTCTCGCTCTCGATCGCGGCGCCAGCGGCCCGCACGGCGTCGATCAGCGCGGCCCCGGCCCGCATCTGCGCATCGGGCGCGGACGCGGCCACTGTGACCGCCTGCTTGTAGTACTGGCCGCCCGGAGCCGGACGCTCGTCGAGCAAGAGGACACGGGCACCGGCTTTTGCAGCCGCACGCGCCGCCTCCAACCCCGCCGGCCCCGCGCCGACGACGAGGATGTCGATCTCGCGTTCCATGGATGCGGCGTCCGGCACCGGCGCCAGATCGGCCTGCGCCACTGCAAAGGGCAGCTTTCCGCTCGGCTGCGGCTCGATCGTCATGCCCGGCTCGACCTTGGTCAGGCAGGCGCGCTGCCCGGCCCGGCCGTCGATGGCGACGAGGCAGTCATGGCAGACGCCCATGCCGCAATAATGCCCGCGCGGCGCACCGTCCTTGGCTGACCCTTGCGCAAGCACGCCATGAGCGATCAGCGCCGCCGCCACCGTCTCGCCGGGCACGGCCCGCAGCGATGCACCCGCGAAGGTGAAGGCGACGCTTGCCTGCGGGCGCGGCGTCGCCATTGCGGCAGAGCTCGCCTCAGAGCCCAAAGCGTAGGCCGAAGCGCTCGACCAGCGCCTTCATCCGCGCATCGGCCTCGGGCGGTAGCGGCAGGCGCGGCGGCCGCGGATGGCCCGCGCCGAAGCCCATATGGTTGAGCAGCGCCTTGGTGCCGCCGACATAATACTGGCCGAACACCGCCTCGATGACCGGCAGCCAGTGCAGGTAATGCGCCCGCGCCTCGAAGACCTTGCCTTCGTCGGCGACCATGGAAAACAACTGCGCCATCGGCCCGGGCGCGACGTTCGAAGCGACCGCGACCCAGCCCTGCGCGCCCTCGACGAAGGATTCGAAACCGAGCACGCCGCCGAACACCGTCATCCGGTCGCCGCAGAGCCGGATGATGTCGCGCACCCGCGTAACCTCCAGCGTCGATTCCTTGATGTAGTCGCAGCCGGGGATTTCGGCGAGACGCGCGACCAGCTCGGGCTTGAGATCGACATTGGCGGTCGCCGGATTGTTGTAGACCATGATCGGGATGGTGATCGCCTCCGCCACCGCCTTGTAATGGTGCACCAGTTCGTCGTCGGTCGGGGTGCAATAGAAGGGCGGGATGATCATCACGCCGTCGGCGCCGAGTTTTTCCGCCTGGCGGCTGAGACGTACGACTTGGCGCGTGTCCTCCGTGCCGGTGCCGATCAGCACCGGCACGCGCCCGGCCGCCGTCTGAATGACCGTCTCAGTGACCGCTCGGGTCTCTTCGTCGGACAGCGACAGGAACTCGCCGGTCGAGCCGAGCGGGATCAGACCATGAATGCCTTGGCCGATCTGCCATTCGGTCAGCGCGCCGAGCGCTTTCAGATCGACCTCGCCTTCCGCGTCGAAGGGCGTGATCATGACGGTGTATGTGCCGCGAAAGCGCTTGCTCATCGGAAATCCGGATGCCGTGGGGGTGGGACTGACGCCGCCATTGAGGCAGGCTTATACGGGGCGTATGCAGATTTGCCGCGCGACAGGGTTCGCCGGGGGTAGGGAGAATATCCGGCATGATGGGCGAGGCGGCAGGCTACGAGGCGGACGACAGGCAAGGCCAGAACCTCTCCGGCTTCGCCTATGCCGCCTTGTCGCGCATGATCCATGGCCACAGGCTGCGCGGCGGCGACGTCATCCTCGAAGCCAGGCTCGCCGCCGAACTCTCGATCTCCCGGACGCCGATGCGCGAGGCGCTGCAGCGGCTGGAGGGCGAAGGGCTCGTCATCAAGAACGCCAGCCGCTCCTACATGGTGCGCAAGGTCGATCTCGCCGAATATCTGCAGAGTCTGAAGGTCCGCGAGATCATCGAGCCGGAGATCGCCGCGCTCGCGATCGGGCAGATCAAGCCTGCCGCCTTCGCGCCGGTCCGGGCCGAGATCACCGCGCTGAACGGCTCGACGACCTACGTCCGGCAGGCGCATTGGGATTCCGACGCCAGCCTGCACAACCTCTTCATCGACGCCTGCGGCAACGCGGTGATGATCCAGATCATGCGGGGTTTGCGCGCCACCACGCATCTGTTCGAGATCGACCGGCTGAAGGACCGGCTGATCCCCGACAATGCCGAGCACATCGCGATCCTCGACGCGCTGGAGGCCGGCGACGTCAAGGCCGTGCGCAGGACGGTGCAGAGCCATGTCCGGAGCCTGCAGCGCTTCGCCCTGAGCGTGTTCGGCTGACAAACCAGGAGGCGTTGCACGCACCGCCTTCACCCGATCGTCAGCAGGCGGCGCGGCGTGTCGACCAGCAACTGGTCGATTTCGGCCTGGGCAAAACCGCGCTCGCGCATCAGCGGCACGACATTGCGCAGGAGATGCCCGTAACCGTGCCCGCCGAGGCTCTTCAGCCGCGAGCGCGTGCAGATGTCGTGCGCCACAGCGACCCGGTCGCCGAGGCCGCCCTCGAACAGACGGCGGATGCAGCGCAGGCGCATCCAGTCGGTCGGCAGATCGGCGACGCCGAGCCAATATTGCGAGGTCTCGATGCCGAAGAAGTCGTATTCGACCACGCAGCCGCGCCGGGCCAGCGCGACCACCTCGCCGTCCTCGCCCTCATAGGTCCGGTCCATATGATCGATGATGACGCGCGAGATGTCGGCGCCGGCACGGCTGAGGATGTCGAGGATGTCGTGCGGCGCTTGGGGATGTCGGCCGGGATGGACCGTGATCGCCGCCCCCGTGACGATCTGCGCCTTCGCGCCCGCCACCAGCGAGCGCTCCTCGAACGGCGTCAGCGGCCATGAGCAGCCGATCTCGCCGATGATGCCGCAGCGGATGTCCGTGCCGCGTGCGCCTGTCGCCAACTCGGCGATTATCGTTTCCGCCAGCGCCTCGACCGGCAGGGCCAGCGTCGCCTCGTCCTGGAACGCCTCGGTATAATAGCCCGCGCTCGCCACCACATGGACACCGGTCGTGCGCGAGATTTCGGCGAGACCTTCGAGATCGGGGCCGATGCCCGCGGTCGTCATCTCGACGATCGCGCCCCCACCCTCGGCCTTGAACAGGGCCGCTTCCCGCGTCGCCAGAGCACGGTCCTGCAGACGGTGGTTGCCGCGATGCTCGCCCGGCCGGTAGTTGACGTCGAAAGCATTCTCCAGCGTGATCTCGACCTCACCGTCAGTCGAGCCGCGTTGCGCCAGCGGCCTGAGGTCGCAGAGCAGGTGCTCGTGCAGCAGCGTCGCGCCGAGCGCCTCGGGCGCGACCGGTCCGAGCACCGTCATGACATGCGGCCGCTGCATACCCCGAAATCCCCGCTCCCGCCGTCTTCGGCATCGGCCTTGCTTCGCCCGTCGTCGCCGGCGCACTTGCGTCTGCCGGCAAACTTTGCATACATTGTGTATGCTGACTTTGCCAATCCGGAATTCCGTTCGAAGGGGCGTCCGATGAAGAAAACCAGCCTGGGGAATGCGTCCGGGATCGACCGGCGCAGCCTCGTCCTCGGTGCGGCCGCCATGACGGGGGCCCTTGTGCTCGGCGCCCGGCCGGCGCTGGCCCAGGTCAAGATCGCCGCGCCCAACATCATCAAGCCGAGCACGCTGGTGATGTCGATCAACCCGACATTGCCGCCGCTCCAGTTCGTCAACGACAAGGGCGAGCTGCAGGGCATGCGCGTCGAGCTCGGCAACGCCATCGCCAAATCGCTCGGGCTGACGCCGGAATATGTGCGCATCGAATTCGCCGCGATGGTGCCGGGCCTCGCGGCCAAGCGCTGGGACATGATCAACACCGGCATCTTCTTCACCGAAGAGCGCTCGAAGCTGATGTACATGGTGCCCTATGAGCAGGCGGCGATCAGCTTCCTGGTCTCGCGCGGCAACCCGCTCAACGTGACGAAATGGCAGGATCTCGCCGGCAAGGCGGTCGGCGTCGAGCTCGGCGGCATCGAGGAGCGCCGCACCCGCGAGGTCGACGAAATGCTGAAGAAGGCCGGCTTGAAGGGCCTCGACATCCGCACCTTCAACAACTTCGCCGAGGCCTTCCAGGCGCTGCGCGCCCGCCAGGTCGATGCCGCCACCTCGATCGATGCGACCGCGATGTTCTGGCAGGGCCGCGGCGATTTCCACCGCGCCATCGCCGGCCTTTTTCCCCAGACGGCGACCTTCGCCTTCGCCAACAAGGTCCTTGCCCAGGCTGCGGTCGAGAGTCTGAACGAGCTCAGGAAGTCCGGCTACTACGACGAACTCTTCGACAAATACGGCGTGTTGAAGATCGACGAGAAGGAGTTCGCGATCAAAGGGCCGGGGCCTGCCTGAGCCGGCGCCACCATCTCGCGACATTGTTCGACGCGGCGGGCATCCCCGCCGCGTTTTGGCGTGAACTCGAGGACGACACCCCATGCAGGTCTGGAGCTGGCCGGGCTTCTGGAGCTATTTCGTCAACCCCTATCTGCTCGGGGGCGCAGCGACCACGCTCGGCCTGACGCTGGCGACGCTCGTGCTGGGCATGATCGTCGCGTTCATACTGGTGCTGTTCAAGATGTCGGGCAACCGCGTGCTCGGCGGCATCGCCTGGTTCCATGTCTGGCTGTTCCGCGGCACGCCGCTCTTGGTGCAGCTCATCATCATCTACACCGGCCTGCCGCAATTGGGATTGATGCGGCTCAATGTGCTGGAATCGGCGCTGCTCGGCCTGGTGCTGAACGAAGCGGCCTATCTCTCCGAGATCCTGCGCGCCGGCATCGAATCGGTCGGGCGTGGCCAGCGCGACGCGGCGATGGCGCTGGGCTTGAACCGCTGGAAGGGCTTCCTGCTCGTCACCATGCCGCAGGCGATGCGGGTCATCGTGCCGGCGCTGGGCAACTCGGTGAACGGGTTGCTCAAAACCACCTCGATCGCCTCGGTGATCTCGATGGAGGAACTCCTGCGCCGTGGCCAGGTGCTGATGCAGCAGCGCTTCGAGGTGCTCGAGGTCTTCGTCTGCATCGCGATCATCTATCTCGCCATGACCACGGTCTGGGACCTGATCCAGCGCCGGATCGAGGCCCACTACGCCAAGGCCTATGCGGTGCGTACCACCGAAGCGAAGGCCCTGCCGGACAAGACGCTGGCGCGCGATGACCGCTGAGGGGCGTCGGCGCTGCCGCTTCGCGATCATCGGCTTCGGCCGCATCGGCCGGCGGCTGACGCAGCGCTTCGCCGCGAAGGACGGCGCGCCGGAGATGGTCGGCGTACTGGTGCCGCCGGGCCGGCGCGAGCAGGCCGAAACGGAGCTCGGACGCGACCGCGTCTTCGCGGAGCTCCCGGCCTTGCTGGCGCAGCGGCCGGATGTCGTCGTCGAATGCGCCTCCGCGCAAACGCTGGCGCAGCATGGCGCAGCCGTCCTCGCGGCGGGAAGCGACCTTCTCCCGCTCTCGCTCGCGGCCTTCGCCGATCGCGAGATCGAAGCCGCGCTGCTCGCAGCCGCCGCGCGCGGCCCCGGCCGGCTCGAAATCCCCGCCGGCGCGATGGCCTCGATCGACATGCTGGGCGCGGCCCGCGAGGACGTGCTGTCCGCGGTCGTGTTTCGCGCCGCCTATCCACCTTCGCGCTGGCGCGGCACGCCGGCCGAAACGATGCTGGCGCTCGACGGCCTCGCCGAGCCCAGAACCGTCCTGTCGGCGAGCGTGCGCGAGGCGGTGGCGCTGTTTCCGCGCCACATCAACGTCGCCGTCGGCGTGGCGCTGGCGGGCTTGGGTCTCGACGCGACGAAGGCCGAGCTGGTCGCCGATCCCGGCCTGACGCAGGCGCGCTTCGAACTGTCGGCAGAGGCCGGTCCCGGCCGCGTCGAACTCGTCGTCCATGGCCGCGAGGCCGGGCTTGGCGAGGACCCTGTCGACTACACGACCTTCAGCCTGATGCGCCTGCTGCGGCGGCGGCAGGCCGGCCTGATGATCTGACAGCGGACGGAAGCATGACGACATCGGCACGATTCCTGACCCGGCAGATCGCGGACGCCACGCGCGACACCTCGATCGCCTTCCTGCAAAGTCTGATCCGCGCGCAACGGCATGGCGAGGACGCGGTTCAGGACCTGGTCGCGGCGGCGGCCCGCGCCGCCGGCTGCGAGGTCGAGACCTTGAGCTATCGCCCGGCCGAGACTCCGATGGTCGAGGAGTTCGCCGGCACCGACGCGATTGACACTGGCGAGCGCCGCGCCGTCGTGGCGCGCCGGCGCGGGTCCGGCGGCGGCCGCAGCCTGATGCTGTTCGCCCATCCCGACGGCGAGCCCGTCGCGGGAACCGAGCGCTGGCGCCGCGCTCCTTTCGTCGGCGAGGTCGTCGACGGACGCATCCATGGTTGGGGTGTCGCCGACGACCTCGCCGGCGTCGCGATCATGATCGAGGCGCTGCGCATCGTCGGCGAGAGCGGGCTCGCACCACAGGGCGACATCGTCGCCGCCAGCACGCCGAGCAAGCGCCATGCGCGCGGCGTCTCGGCGCTGCTGCATGGCGGGCTGACGGCCGATGCGGCGATCTATCTCCACCCCGCGGAATCCGGCGCCGGCATGGGCGAGATCAAGGCGTTTTGCTCGGGCCAGGTCGAGTTCCGCATCGTCGTCGAGGGCCGCCAGCCGCCGACGACCGAGCCGCTACAGACCGCCTTTGCCCATCTCGCGGACAACCCGATCGAGAAGATGCAGATCGTTGCCGAAGCCCTGCGGATGCTCGGCGAGCGTCGCGCCGGCAGGGTCCATAGTGCCCCGCTCGAAGCCGCGGTCGGCCGCTCGACCAATCTGATGCCATCCTTCATCTCCTCCGGCGAGCGCCACCGGCTCGCCCGCGTGCCGGAACGCTGCGAGATGGGCTTCGCCCTTTCGTTCCCGCCGCCCGAACGGCTGTCGGATGTCGCGGCCGAAATCGAGGCGGCAGTCGCGGAAGTCGCGGCGACCGATCTCTGGCTTGCGGCGCATCCGCCCCGGATCATCTGGGATTCCGGCGTCACCGGCGCGCAGATCGACGCCGGTCACCCGCTCTTCGTCGCCGCCTCAGCCGCCATCGTCGACGTGACCGGGCGTGCGCCCGCCGTCAACGCCATGCATACCGGCAGCGACATTCGCAACCCGATCGTCCAGAAGGGCATTCCAACGATCGGGCTCGGTCCGCTCTGCGGCGACCTCTCGCAGAATGGCGGCACCGACGAATGGGTCGACGTCGCGGACTATCTGCGCGCCGTCGCCGTCCTCGCCGAGATCATGGTGGCGTGGTCCGGCCCGGCGGATCCAGCCCAGCGCTAGCGACGAGCGCTACATGGGCGAATCCGGACGCACATCTCGACGCCATCGATTCGAGGGCGCCATGGGTTTGCGCTATCCTGTCTTTTGACATTGCATTCCGGTAAAATCCCGGCCAGCCACGAAACCAGCTTCAGCGTCGGGGGACGTCAACGCGATGAACGCGGTTCGGATCGTCATGATCGAGGACGATGAGGGGCATGCGCGCCTCATCGAGAAGAACATCCGCCGCGCCGGCGTGAACAACGAGATCGTCGCCTTCACGAACGGGGCCGATGCGCTCGCCTTCCTGCTCGGTCCGGGCGGCACGGGCGAGGACAGCGCCCGGCGTCATCTGCTCGTGCTGCTCGACCTCAACCTGCCGGACATGTCGGGGATCGACATCCTGGCCAAGCTCAAGGACAACGTGCACACGAAGCGCTTCCCCGTCGTCGTGCTGACCACGACGGACGACCAACGCGAGATCGAGCGCTGCTACGATCTCGGCGCCAATGTCTACATCACCAAGCCCGTCAACTACGACAGCTTCGCCAACGCGATCCGCCAGCTCGGACTGTTCCTGTCGGTCGTCCAGGTTCCCGGTGCCCAGTGACGCCTCCGGTCCGGGTTCTCTACGTCGATGACGACGCGGGGCTGGCGCGTCTCGTCCAGAAGACGCTCGAGCCTCGCGGATATCTTTTCGAGCACGTCGCCAGTGCGAACGCCGCCATCGCGCGGCTGAGCGAAGGCGGCATCGACGTCGTCGCGCTCGACCACCACATGCCGGATCAGACCGGTCTCGACGTCCTGCCGCAGATCGTCGCGCTGCCCGATGCGCCGCCCGTCGTCTATGTCACCGGATCGGAAGACAGCCGGGTCGCGGTGGCCGCCCTGAAAGCCGGCGCCGCCGACTACGTCTGGAAGGATCTCCAGGGGCAGTTTCGCGAGCTGATGGCGCAGTCGATCGAGGGAGCGCTGCGCCAGAACCAACTGCGCCTCGCCAAGGAAAAAGCGGAACGCGAGGTCCGCCTAGCGCTCGAACGTGCCGAAATGCTGCTGCATGAGGTCAATCATCGCGTCGCCAATTCGCTGGCCCTGGTCGCCTCCCTGACGCGCCTGCAGCGGAACGCCGTCAGCGACCCGTCGGCGAAGAACGCGCTGGACGAGATGCAGGTCAGGATCGCGGCGATCGCGGGCGTGCACCGACGTCTCTACACCTCCGCGGATGTGAGTTTCGTCGAACTCGACACCTATCTCGCCGGGCTCGTCGAGGAATTGGAAAGCGCCATGCGGGCGCTCGGACGCGACCACGCGATCATCCTCGCCGCGGAGCCGATCACGCTCGCCACCGACAAGGCCGTGTCGCTGGGCATCATCGTCACCGAGCTCGTGACCAATGCCTTCAAATACGCCTATCCCGGCGATGCACGCGGCGATATTCGCGTGAAGCTGATCCGCCTCGACGGGCACGCCGTCCTGACGGTGGAGGATGACGGGGTCGGCTGGGCGGGTCAGGGCCCCGCCTCCGGAACCGGGCTGGGTTCGCGCATCATCACGGCGACGGCCGCGATGCTGCAGAGCCATGTCGCGTTCGTACCGCGCGAGACCGGCACCTGCGCCGAACTGAAGTTCGCGATTTGACGCCCCGCTCACCTGACCCAGTCCCGCGCCTCCGCCGAGCCATGTTCGGGTGCGGATCGACGACGGGCTTTGTCTTTCCCGGCGCGCGCCGTCATAGATGGCGTCCTCACCAACTGGACCGCGAGACGTGACGGCGTCGGACCCACCCGCTTCGCGTGCCTGGTCGGCCCGCAGCTACCTCCTGGCCCTGTCGATCGCAGCGACCCTGCCGGCCCTGGTGTTCGCCGGCATCGTCGCCTGGATCTATGCCGACCGGGAGCGCGATCGCTATCAGAACCAGGTGATCGAACTCGCGCGCGACATCCTGACCAGCGTCGAGCGGGAGCTCAGCGGGATCGAGGCTGCCGTCCAGGCGCTCTCGACATCGCGGTCCTTGAAGCGCGCCGACTATCAGATCTTCTACGAGCAGGCGATGGAGGCGAAGGCGTTCAACGGAACCAACATCGTCGTGCGCGCGCCATCCGGTCAGCAGGTCCTGAACACACGCCGGCCCTTCGGCGAGCCGTTGCCAGCCACCGACACGGAAGCCGACCAACGCGCGGCCGAGCGGCGCGGACCCTATGTGTCCGATCTCTTCACCGGCGCGGTCGCGAGCGAACCGCTCTTCATCGTCACCACTCCGGTCTTCGCCGAAGACGGGCGCACGGTCCTCTCCTTCGTCAACATGAGCGTCTCGCCGGAGCGCATCGCCGGCGTTGTCCAGCAGGAGGGCATACCGGAGCTATGGACGGCCGGTGTGCTCGACCGCAAGGGCGTCATCGTCGCGCGCTTGCCGAAGCAGCGCGACCTGGTCGGGCAGCCGGCCAGCGCCCGCTTCCTGAGCCAGGCCACCGCGCGCGAAGGGATCTACGAGGGCACCAACCTGCAAGGCGTCGCGGTCCTGACCGCCTATGTCCGTTCGTCGCGCCATGGCTGGACCGTCACGACGAGCGTCCCGAAAGCGGTGTTGTCTGCGCCCTTACGCCGCTCGCTCGCGCTGCTCGGCGGCCTGGGCGTCGCCTTGCTGGCGCTTTCCGCCCTGCTGGCAGTGCTGTTCGGACGCCGGCTGGGTGAGCCGATCGCGGCGCTGGCGCGGCAGGCTGGCGCTCTGCGAAGAGGCGAACTGGTCGATCCCGTCGCGACCGGGTTGACCGAGGTCAATCTTGTCGGCGCCCAGGTCGCCGAGGCGGCCCGCGAGCGCGGCGAGGCCACGCTGGCGCTGGCGACGACGGCGGCCTTGCTTCAACGCGACGCGACGGAGCGGGCCGCGATCCTGTCGCAATTGGCCGAGGGCGTCATCGTCACCGACGCGGCCGGCAAGATCATCTTCGTCAACGACGCCGCGTCCAGGCTGCATGGCGTCGCAAGGCTCGACGTCGAGCCCGAAGACTATGCCTCGACCTATCGCCTTTTGACGGTCGACGGGCAACCGCACCCCTTCGAGGACCTGCCGCTGGCCCGCGCCGTGACGAAGGCCGAGATCGTCGAGGATGCGCGCTGGCGCATCCGCCGCCCGGATGGGTCGGAGGTGCTCGCGGTCGGAAGCGCGCGCCCGGTCGTCTCCGAAGACGGCAGCAGGATCGGCTCGGTGCTGACCGTCCGCGACGATACCAGGCGGGACCAGGACGAGCGCGAGCAGAAGCGGCTCAACGACGCTCTCGCCGAGCAAGCCTCGGAGCTCCAGGAATCGAACGAGGAGCTCCAACGCTACGCCTACATCGTCTCTCACGACCTCAGGGCGCCGCTGGTCAACGTGATGGGGTTCACCAGCGAACTCGACGCTCTGCGCGAGGACATCCTGACCGAGCTCAAAGCCAACCCGAAGGCCGAAGCGATCGACCGGGACATGTCGGAGTCGCTCGGTTTCATCAAGGCCGGCATCGCCAAGATGGAGAGCTTGATCGCGGCGATCCTGAAGCTGTCGCGCGAAGGCCGGCGGTCGCTGCGGGCCGAGCCGCTCGACATGCCGCAGTTGGTGCAGAATCTGGTCGATGCGATCCGCCACCAGATCGACAGCGCCGATGCCGTGGTCGACGTCTCGCCGGATCTCCCGCCGATCGTTTGCGACAAGGTCGCCATCGAGCAGATCATCGGCAACATTCTCTACAATGCCGTCAAATATCTCGATCCCGCGCGACCGGGCCGGATCTCGATCACCGGAGAGGATCGCGGCGCGCGGGTCGTGTACCGGATCGCAGACAATGGCCGCGGCATCGATCCGCGCGACCATGCCCGCGTCTTCGAGCTGTTCCGGCGCGCCGGAGCGCAGGACCGCCCCGGCGAAGGCATCGGTCTCGCCCATGTCAAGGCGCTGGTCAGGGCCATGGGCGGGCGCATCTCGCTCGCATCGGAACCCGGCGTCGGCACGACGTTCACGGTGATCCTGCCGTCCGCGATGACCCGCGGCGCCGAGCTCGCATCCGATGGGACGCGGATCTAGTTCTTGTCGGGCGTCCGGTATTGCTCGCTGGGGCCGGCCCATTCCGACTGCAGCCGGCCGATCGCGATCTGGGCATGGTAGAGGCCGATCAGGACCGAACGCGTGCGCCAGCCCAGCGCGAGCCCGCGCGGCAGGGCGGCCGCGAGCAGCGCTAGCGATTTCGCCAGCACGCGCAGCCTGCCTGCGAGGCCCGGCGCGGCACGGCGTTCGATCTGCGCCGAGAGCGCGCCGTTGCGGAGCGCGCGCGCCGTGATCCAGCCGGTCTCGCTGCGACGGGCCGGCATGGTCTCGGTCTGGGACGCCTCGTGTACCCACCAGAAGCGGAATCCCGCTGCTCTGGCACGGGCAAAGAAATCGCTGTCGCCACCGCCGGTGTAGTCGAAGCGCTCGTCGAGAAAGGGGAAGCCGAGCCGTTCCAGCACCTCGCGGCGGATCAGGTAGTTGGCGCTGGAATAGAGGATCGGCACCGGGCCGGACACGCCGTAGTGCGAGCGGAAGACCGGATGGGCGGCGAGCCAGGCGCGCGAGGCGTCCTCGAAGCGCGGCGTCACCGAACCGCCGAAGAGTTCGGCCGGCGCGTCCTTGGCCGCACGCAGAAAAGCGTCGAGCCAGCCGGGCTCGGCCTGCTCGTCGTCGTCGATGCCGAGCACCTGCCTGAGCACCGGAAATCGTGTCAGGGCGCAGCGCCAGGCAGCGTTGTAGGCCTTGCAGTTGCCCTGCCGCGGCTCGACGATCACCAGCCCCTTGAACAGCCCGGCTTCGAGCAGGGCCGCGGCGCGGGCGGCGCCGGCGCGTTCGAGCCCCTCGTTCTCGACGACGACGATCGCGAAATCGTGCCCGCCGGTCTGCGCGGCAAGCGAGCGCAAGGTCGCCTCCAGCATCTCCGGGCGCTTGAAGGTCGGGACGCAGACCACGCTCTCGACGGAGGCGAGCGCGGCCTGCGGCGACTGCGCGACGATGGCGAAGGTCTCGGGCACGGCGAAGAGACCCGCGACCGCCGCGTCGTCGATGCCGTCCTCGTCCTGAAGCCCTTGCGCCATGAGCCGGACGATAGGCGCGGGCCGCTTAAGGTTAGGTGAGCGCGGCGGCGTGTTGACCATCATCGCCGAGCGGGCTTGACCGGAACGCCGGGCTCGCGCCTCTGTCGGGGGGACGCCATCCATGGGCAGACCCCGCTTGCGCCTCGCCTTCCTGACCTCGCTGATCCCGGTCGCGAAACCCGACACCGGCTTCGAGATCGCCAATGCGGCGATCCTCGACGCGCTGCGGGCGGCCGGGCACGAGGTCACGGCCTTCGGCTTCCTGCGGCCAGGCGAGATTCCGGCATCGCCGGCGCAGGCCGTGGTGATCGATACGGTCGATATCGAGAACGCCGCCGTACCGGCGACGCGAAAACTCGCCTGGATCGGCCATGCCCTGCTGAAGGGACTGCCCGTCGCCTGCGCGAAACTGCGGCTCGCCGGTGAGGGCCGGTTGGTCGAGGCGGTCAAGGCACACGGCCCGTTCGACGCGCTGATCCTGAATTCGGTGATGCTGCCCGGCGCCTTTCCGGAGCTCACGACGCTCGGGCCCTGCGTCCTCGTCGAGCACAATATCGAGCATGTCTCGGCCCGGCAGAGCGCGGCGCATGCCGGCAACCCGCTGCTGCGCCGGCTCTACGAGCGGGAGGCGCGGTTGCTGGAAGCGATCGAGTGCCGGCTCTGGGACGAAGCCCGCTTCGTCTGGGCGCTGGCCGAGGAGGACCGGCAGGCGCTCGGGCCGGACGGGCAAGGCACATCCGCGGTGCTGCCGCTGGTGTCGACGGGCGAGACGACTGCACCGGCCGACAGCACCCCTGCCGAGCCCGCCTACGACATCGGGCTGATCGGCACCTGGACCTGGGCGCCCAACTTCATCGGGCTCGACTGGTTCCTGCGCGAGATCTGTCCGCTGCTGCCGGCGGACGTGACCGTCGCCGTCGCCGGCCGGCTGCCAGCCGCGATGGCGGCGACGCCGCCGAATGTCCGGCTGGTCGGGCGCGTGCCGGCGGCCGACGCCTTCCTGCGCTCCTGCCGGATCGTCGCATTGTCGAGCCGGGCCGGCACGGGCGTGCAGCTCAAGACGATCGAGGCGATGCAGCTCGGCCTGCCGGCGGTGGCGACGAAGCTCTCCTGCCGCGGCTTCACCGCGCCGCCGGCGAATTTCTCATTCGCCGAAACGCCGCAGGACTTCGCGGCGGAACTCGTGGCGCGGCTGGCAGTCATCCGCGGCGGCGACCCTCAGCGGCTCGACGGCGCGGCCTTCATGGCAGGCCAGCGCCGGGCGCTGGCAGAGGCGCTCGCGCGGGGGCTCGCCGCCGCCCGCTGAGCCGTTTTCCTGCTTCGCATCGGCCCTTTTTCTCGAAAACCGGACGCCACTTTTCTGGCCGCTGCCTATTCCGCCGGCTGCGGTTCGGGCCGCCGGCCGATGATGCGCCCGAACAGCGGCCCGGCGCAGACCATCACCAGGAAGACGCGGATGATGTGATGGGCGGCGACGAAAGCGACCTCGGTGTGGAGCGCCAACGCGATCAGGCTCATCTCGGCGAGGCCGCCCGGCGAATAGGCCAGGATCAGCGGGACATGGCCGTGGACCGAGACCAGCGCGACCAGCCAGGCGAAGCTCAGGGTCAGCGCCAGCAGCAGGATGGTCGAACCGACCGAGAGCAGGAGCACGCGCAGGATGGTCGCCGGCGCCGTGCCCACGAAGCGGCAGCCGATGGTCACGCCGAGCACGAGCTGCGCCGCGTTGACAATCTCGAAGGGCGGCACGGCGTTGCTGAAGCCCGCGAGATGCACGGCGGCGCTGACCAGCATCGGCCCGAGCAGGAATTTCGCCGGGAGTCTCAGCCAGTGGCCGACGACGATGCCGGCGAGCCCGCAGGCGAGCAGGACGAGCTCGGCCTGGAACGGCGTCTGCGTCAGCGAGGGGCCGGCGACGCGGTTGCCGCCGACCGGCACGCCGCCGAGCCATTGCACGATGAAGGGCAGCGTCATCACCACCAGCAGGATGCGGGCGGAGTGAATCAGCGCGATGATGCGGGCGTCGCCGCCCTTCTCCTCGCCGACCGTGACCATCTCGACGAGGCCGCCCGGCATGCCGGCGAAGAAGGCGGTGACCGGATCGAACCCAGCGACGCGGCGGAAATAGCCCACGCAGGCGAAACCGCAGGCGATCATGAACAGGACGAGCCCGGCGATGGTCGGCAGCCAGTTCGGGATCTGGCCGATGACCTCCGGCTTGAAGCCGGCGCCGAGCATGACGCCGATCACCATCGTCATCGGCGGCCGGATCACGGGCGGGGCCGCGATCGGCAGTCGCAGCAGCGCCGCAGCGGTGCAGACCACCATCGAACCGAGCATCCAGGGCAAGGGCAGCCGCGCCTGGACGAAGAGCCAGCCGCCGACACCGCCCAGCACGAGGGCGAGCGCGAAGCGTCGGTAAGGGAAGCGGGCGGGCGCGAGCGCGCCGAGGCCGCCCGCGAAATCCGACAGCAATTGCCTCATGCGCCCGACATGACCTCGCGAGGATGGACCCGGGCCCAGCCCCGAGTCGACGGCCGGGCTGGTACACCGCTTCTCCGGGTTTCGGCAGATGGGCTGGCGAATGTCGCCCTTGCCCTGGAAACGCAGCGGGCGAAGAGGATGATCCCCGCGGCACAACCCCGCCATGCCCGCGGGCCTCTGGCGGGCGATGCACGATTCGTCAATGATTTGCGCACAGGGATGGAAAAAGCCGAGCCGCCGCTTCGACGCCGGCCGATGGTCTAGGGGCGATGAGCGAAGATAGGCTGGCCGAGCGGGGCGACCGCACGGGGTTCGAGGACGACGCCGGTGAGGCGCCGTTCCATCCGGCACTCGCCGACGATCCGCCGCCCGAGGCGGTTCCCGTCGTCCTCGGCCGGATCGCCAATGTCGTCGAGCCCTCGCCCCTCGGCTGGCTCGTCATGCGGCGGCAGGCGCTGGGGAAAAGCTGGCGGGCCGCCAGCCCCAATCTACGCGGCTCGGCCTATATGCTGTCGTCGATGCTGGTCTATGCCGTGATGGTCGGCGCGATGAAACATGTCGGCGCGGGCGTGCCGCTGGTCGAGATTCTGATGATCCGGCAGATCATCATGACCCTGGTGATCGCCGCCATCGCGGGGCGGGCCTTGCCGGCGCTGATGCGCACGAAGCGCCCCGCCCTGCAGGTGACGCGCGGCGTGGTGACGCTGATCTCGATGCTGTGCGGCTTTTCGGCCGTCATCCACATCCCGCTGGCGCAGGCGACGGCGATCGGCTTCAGCCAGGTGTTCTTCGTCACCATCGCCGCGGTCGTCTTCCTCAAGGAGCGGGTCGATGCGCGCCGCTGGGCCGCGACGATCATCGGCTTCGCCGGCGTGATGATCATGCTCGACCCCTCCTCCGGCGGCCTGAACCTCTATGCGCTGGCCTCGGTGGCAGGTGCCCTGTTCGGCGCCTGCATCACGATCAGCGTCCGGCTGATGGCGTCGAGCGAGCGGACCGAAACCATCCTGCTCTGGCAGGGCGCCGTGCTGATGGCGGTGCTCGCGATCCCGTGCTGGCTGTGGTGGACGCCGCCTTCGCCCGAGCAATGGGCCTGGCTCGTCGTGCTCAGCCTGTTCGGCACGGCCGGGCAATGGCTGATCACGCGAGCCTACCAGGTCGGCGAGGCGGCGGCGCTGGCTCCGCTCGACTTCACCCGGCTGATCCTGTCCTGCTTCACCGGCTTCGTCTTCTTCGCCGAGATTCCGGCCTTGACCACCGCGATCGGCGCGGCGATCGTCATCGGGGCTACGCTCTACACCATTCGCAAGAATGCCAGACCGGTGATCGCCGCCGCGTCCTGAAAGGCCTGCCGTGACGCATCACCTGCTCGAGTCCAGCCTCGCGACCTGCCATTGGGGTTTCTTCGACGCTGCGCTGAAGCCGGTGCTGACGATCGAGAGCGGCGACAGCGTCACCATCCGCACCGTGACCGGCGCCCCCGAGGCGCAGCCGAAGCAGCGCTTCCACGTCCTGCCGGAGATTCACGAGATCCATGCCAAGGCCGACCGTTCGACGCCCGGCCACATCCTGACCAGCCCGGTCGCGGTGAGGGGCGCCAAACCCGGCCAGGTGCTGGAGGTGCGCATCCGCGAGGTGAAGCTCAGGACGGATTGGGGCTTCACCCTGATAAAACCGCTCGCCGGCACGCTGCCGGAGGATTTCGACGCCTTCAGCTTCATCCATATCGGGCTCGACGCCAAGAGGAACATCGCCAACCTGCCCTGGGGCATGGAGTTGCCGCTCGCACCCTTCTTCGGGGTGATGGGCACGGCGCCCCCAGTGCATTGGGGCCGGCTGACCTCGCTGATCCCGCGCGCCTTCGGCGGCAATCTCGACAACAAGGAGCTGGTCGCCGGCGCGACGCTCTATCTTCCTGTTTTCGTCGAGGGCGGGCTGTTCTCCTGCGGCGACGGCCATGGCGCACAGGGCGACGGCGAGGTCTGCGTCACCGCGATCGAGACCGCGCTGGAGGGCACCTTCGAGTTCGTCCTGCGCGAAGACCTCGCCTTTACCACGCCGCGCGCCGAGACACCGACGCACCACATCACCATGGGCATCGACCCCGATCTCGACATCTGCGCCAAGCAGGCCCTGCGCGAGATGATCCTGCTCATCACGAGCCGTACGAAGCTGACGCGCGACGAGGCCTACATGCTGTGCTCGCTCGCCGCCGATCTGCGGGTGACGCAGACCGTCAACGGCTCGAAGGGCATCCATTGCATGCTGGCCAAAAGTCTCGTGCCCTGAGCCGCTCCACCAGCGTCGTCTACTGCCAAGGATCGACATCGCGAACGCTACCGCTTCCGGCGCGGCTGTTGCATAGTCGCGCTTCGCCGAGGCGAAAGCCGGCAAAGCAGACGGGGACTGACGATGAAAACGATTCTGGGGGCGGCCGCTCTCGTTCTGGCTGGCGCGACGCTGGCCGATGCGCAGCAACTGGCGCCGAGCCCGACGCTCGACGCGGTCAAGGCGCGCGGCAACATCGAATGCGGCGTGCATCTCGGCCTGCCCGGCTTCTCCTTCGCCAACGACAAGGGCGAGTGGACCGGGCTCGACGTCGATTACTGCAAGGCGCTGGCGGCGGCCGTGCTCGGCGACGCGACCAAGGTCAAGTTCACGCCGACCTCGGTGCAGCAGCGCTGGCCGATCCTGCAATCGGGCCAGGTCGACCTGCTGGCACGCAACTCGACCATCACCTTCTCGCGCAATGCGACGCTCGGCCTCAACTTCCAGGGCATCAATTTCTACGAGGGCCAGACCTTCATCGTGCGCAAGGCGGCCGGCGTGAAGGACGCATCGGGGCTCGACGGCGCCTCGGTCTGCGTCGCCGCCGGCTCGACCGAGGAGAAGAACGCCGCCGACTGGTTCCGCGAGCGCAACCTCAAGGTCACCATCACCAATTTCCAAAAGAACGACGACGCGATCACGGCCTATGATTCCGGCCGCTGCGACGCCTATACCGCCGGCGTCGGCGCGCTCGCCGGCCAGCGCGTCAAGCTCAAGGTCCCCGCCGACCACGTCATCCTGACCCAGCCGATCTCGAACGATCCGCAGGGGCCGGTGACGCGCTGGGGCGACGAGCGCTGGCAGCTGATCGTGCGCTGGGTGCTGAACGGCACGATCGCGGCCGAGGCGCTCGGCGTCACCTCCGCCAATGTCGACGAGATGAAGGCGAACTCGAAGAACTCCGAGGTCCGCCGCCTGCTCGGCGCCGAGGGCGGCTTCGGCGCGATGATGGGCCTGCCCGACGACTGGATGTACAAGGTCATCAAGCAGGTCGGAAATTATGGCGAAAGCTTCGAGCGCACCGTCGGCCAGGGCTCGACCCTGAAGATGGAGCGCGGCCAGAACCAGCTCTGGACCAAGGGCGGCCTGCTGTTCACGCCGCCGTTCCAGTGAAAGCGTCTCGTCATGGTCGGGCTTGACCCGACCATCTCGGAAACCAGCGTCTTCTCGTCATGAGGTTCTCGGGTCTGCGCTTCGCTTCGCCCGAGAATGACGCCGCGAATGCGATGACGCTCTGCCCGTGACCAAAGCCCTCGCCCTCCTCAACGACAAGCGCGTGCGCGACTGGATCCACCAGATCGCGCTCGTCGCCGGGCTCGTCGGGCTGACGGTGTTCTTCGTGTGCAACGCCTCGGAGAACATGGTCAAGGCCGGCATCGCCTCGGGCTTCGACTTCCTGTGGCGGACCTCGGGCATCGAGGTGCCCTTCGTCCTGACCTCCTACACCCAGGCCGGCAGCATCCTGAGCCTGTTCTGGGCCGGCGTCGCCAACACCATGCTGGTCACGGTGATCGCGATCGTGCTGGCGACCGCGCTCGGCTTCGTGCTCGGCGTGGCCAGGCTGTCCTCGCACTGGCTTTTGTCCTCGCTGGCGGGCGCCTATATCGAGTTCGTCCGCAACATCCCGCTCCTGTTCTTCGTGCTGTTCTGGTATTTCGGCGTCATCGCCGCGCTGCCGCAGCCGCGCGCCAGCCTGAGCGTCTTCGGCATCGCCTTCCTGAACAATCGCGGGCTGACGATCCCGCTGCCCGACGCGACCGCGAATTTCCACTGGGCCTTCCTCACGATCCTCGCCTGCTGGCTCGCGCAATGGGCCTTCGCCGCCTGGGCGAAACGGCGCAAATACCGGACCGGGCAGGATGCACCGGTGCTCGGCGTCGGGATCGTCCTGATCGTCGTCGTGCCCGCTCTGCTGCTGGCCTGGGCGAGCCTGGCGACGCGCTGGGACATCCCCGTGCTGCGCGGTTTCAACTATCGCGGCGGCTTCGTCGTGATCCCGGAATTCGTCGCACTCTTGGCGGCGCTGGTGACCTATACCGCCGGCTTCATCGCCGAGATCGTGCGCGGCGGCATCCAGGCGGTGCCGTACGGCCAGACAGAGGCGGCTGCGGCACTCGGCCTGAGGCCCGGCCGGATACTCAGGCTCGTCACAATCCCGCAGGCGCTGCGCGTGATGATCCCGCCCTTGACCAACCAGTATCTCAACGTGCTGAAGAACTCGTCCTTCGGCGCCGCGATCGCCTATCCCGACGTGGTCAGCCTGTTCATGGGCTCGGCGCTGAACAATACCGGGCAGGCGATCGAGATCATCGCGATGACGCTCGCGGTCTATCTCGTGATCGGGCTCGCCGTCTCCGCCTTCATGAACTGGTACAATGCCAGGATCGCGCTGGTGACGCGATGAGCGCATCGTCCTTACCGCTCTGGCGCAACCGCCTGTTCGGCACGCCCGCGACCGGCGTCGTCACGATCCTCGTCGGCCTGGCGCTGGCCTGGATCGCGGTGCCGCTCGTCCGCTGGGCTCTGATCGAGGCGACCTGGAGCGGCGCCAACCGCGACGCCTGCGCGCCCGGCGGGGCCTGTTGGGCCTTCATCCGCGCCCGCTTCGGGCAGTTCATGTACGGGCTTTATCCGGCCGACCAGCGCTGGCGTGCCGACCTGACCGGTCTGCTCTTCGCCACCGCCGTAGCAGCGATCGTGTTCGCGCCGCAGCGGCTGAAGCTGCGCCTCGGCCTCGCCATGCTCGTGGTGCTGCCGCCGCTCGGCATCTGGCTGCTCGCCGGCGGCTTCGGGCTGCGCTGGATCGAGACGCGCGAATGGGGCGGGCTGATGCTGACCCTGTTCATCTCGGTCTATGCCAGCCTGATCGCGATCCCGCTCGGCATCCTCTTGGCGCTCGGGCGCCAGTCGCAGCTCAAGATCGTCAAGCTCGTCAGCGTGATCTTCATCGAGTTCTGGCGCGGCGTGCCGATCATCGCTGTGATCTTCCTGGCGTCGCTGCTGCTGCCGCTGATCCTGCCCGGCGGCATCGGGATCGACCGGCTGGCGCGCGCCGTGATCGGGCTCGGCCTCGTCATCGCCGCCTATATGGCCGAGGCCGTGCGCGGCGGATTGCAGGCGCTGCCGACCGGCCAGCGCGAGGCGGCGACCGCACTCGGCCTGACCTATTGGAAGGCGACGGGGCTGATCGTGCTGCCGCAGGCGCTGCGCATCTCGCTGCCGGCGATGACCAACGAGTTCATCGCCCTGGTGAAGAACACGACGCTGGTGCTCGTGGTCTCGATCCTCGACCTGCTCGGCATCGCCCAGGCCTCGCTCGCCGACCCGGCCTGGGTCGGCATGAACATGGAGGCCTATGCCTTCTCGGGCGCGATCTATTGGCTGATCTGCTACGGCCTGTCGCGCTGGAGCCGGGCGCTGGAGCGCCGCGGCGACCGGATGAAGCGTTGATCCAGTCGTAAAAAAGCCGGCCTCTCGGCCGGCTCTTCAAATCAACATTCGGAATGTGTTCAGCCCCGCCCAGCGACCCGACTCCTGTCCCTCCGGCGGTCCGCCGCCGGCTGGTAGGCAATCCGGGCGTGGTGGGCGCAATAGGGCATGCCGATGTTGGAACGGGCGCCGCAGAAGCGGAACTCGGGCTTGGTCGGGTCGCCCATCGGCCAGCGGCACATGTATTCGCGCAGGTCCATGATGGTGACGCGCTCGGAGAACGGCACCACGACGTCCTCGGAGGGCGTGGGTTCGGGCTCGGCTTCCGCCTCGACCTGCGGGGCGAATTGCGGCGCGAGTGCGTTGGCGCCGCGGGTCATGCCGGCCTGCCCGGCCATCGGATGGCTCGGCGGACGCGGCGCCGGCTTACGGGCCGGGCTGCGCGGCGTCGTGCCGGCCGCAGCCGGGGTCTTGGCGCGGCCGGAGAGTCCGAGCCGATGGACCTTGCCGATCACCGCGTTGCGGGTGACGCTGCCGAGCTCGCCCGCGATCTGGCTCGCGCTCAGGCCGTCGTTCCAGAGCTTCTTGAGCAGCTCCACACGTTCGTCCGTCCACGCTCCGGAATCGGTCATCGGCTTCACCTGTCATCTCCGGCCCGGCACCACGAGAGCCGAGCCTTAAGGGCGGATCATGGCGGAATCCAAAACCTGCGACGCCCGTCGAAGACGGAAGCCGTGACAGCCGAAACTGACGGTTACTGGGGACGCCGCACGAGATGTCGTATCTGACGGATCAGACCATACAAGATGCGATGACTCGGCGACAAGAGTCGGCGAATCGTAAATCGGCTTTTCCCCAGGCCATTCGCGCAAAGAGCGTCAAGTGAATCTTTTCGGCAACGCTGCCGCTGCGGCAGAATCCGGGCGCGGAATTGACAGCGCTCAAGCGGTTCAGCATAGTCTTTCGCGATGCAGCCGCCCCGCTTGGGCGGCGCTTATGTTTTTGAGGGATCACGGCTTCGGCCGTCAGGGACATCGGACCATGCGGACGACGATGCGACGAGATGCCGAGGCCCGGCTGCGACGATGATGTCGCCGGCAGGTCGCATGCGACCGGCATGATGCCGCCGCGGCCACCTGCTCCACGCAATCGATCCAGTCTCCCGCATCGCGCATTTCGTCACGAGGATTTCCTCCCATGACCTCCGCTTCCTTGGCTTCTGCTTCTGCTCCCGCTTCCCCCTCCGCCTCCGTCCTGCTGCCGACCTATGCCCGCGCGCCCGTCGCCTTCGAGCGCGGCGAGGGCCCCTGGGCGATCACGCCCGACGGCACACGCTATCTCGACTTCGGCGCCGGCATCGCCGTCAACGCGCTCGGCCACGCCCATCCGCATCTCGTCAAGGCGCTGACCGAGCAGGCCTCGCGGATCTGGCACACCTCAAACCTCTACAGCATGCCCGACGGTGAGAAGCTGGCGCGGCGACTCTGCGAGGCGACATTTGCAGAACGGGTGTTCTTCACCAATTCGGGCGCCGAGGCGAACGAATGCGCGATCAAGATGGCGCGCAAGTACCACGCCGCGAAAGGCAACCCCGAGCGTTTCCGGATCATCACCTTCGAGGGTGCCTTCCATGGCCGGACGCTGGCGACGATCGCCGCCGGCGGCCAGCAGAAATACATCGACGGCTTCGGCCCCAAGGTCGACGGCTTCGACCAGGTCGCCTTCGACGACGAGACGGCGCTGAAGGCCGCTATCACGCCTGAGACGGCAGCGCTGATGATCGAGCCGATCCAGGGTGAGGGTGGGTTGCGCTCGGTGCCGATGCGCTCCCTCAAGCTCCTGCGCGAACTCTGCGACGAGCACGGGCTGATGCTGATCTTCGACGAGATCCAGACCGGCGTCGGTCGCACCGGCAAGTTCTTCGCCCATGAGCTCTACGGCATCACGCCCGACATCATGTCGATCGCCAAGGGCATCGGCGGCGGCTTCCCGATGGGTGCGTGCCTCGCCACCGAAGAGGCGGCATCCGGCATGACGCTCGGCACCCATGGCACGACTTTCGGCGGCAACCCGCTCGCCATGGCGGTCGGCAACGCCGTGCTCGACGTCATCTTGGAGCCTGGCTTCGTCGAGCGTGTCGCGCAGACCGGCCTGAGGCTGAAGCAGTCGCTCGCCGAGCTGAAGGACAGGCATCCCGAGGTGATCGAGGAGATCCGCGGGGAGGGGCTGATGCTCGGCCTGAAGCTGCGCACCCTCAACACCGATTTCGTCGCCGAGGCGCGCGCCGCCGGCCTGCTCGTCGTCGCCGCCGGCGACAATGTCGTGCGCCTGCTGCCGCCGCTGATCATCACGGACGCCGATGTGGCAGAAGCCGTGTCGCGGCTCGACCGGGCGGCGCGCGGCATCGAGGCGACCTTGGCGCGCCCTGCCGCCGAATGACGCCTGCAACCCTTTAAGACCGCGATCTTGCCAAGGAAGCGCCCCGTGACGCGCCATTTCCTCGATTTGTCCGATTTCTCCGCCACCGAGCTGCGCGCCATCCTGCGCGCCGGCGAGGAGATCAAGACCCGCCGCCGCACGCCCGCCGCCAGCGGCGACCGCCTGCTCGAGGGCAAGGTCATCGCGATGATCTTCGAGCAACCGTCCTTGCGCACCCGCGTATCCTTCGATGTCGGCATCCGCGAACTCGGCGGCTCGCCGATGATGGTGACCGGCCAGGAGATCGAGCTCGGCGAGCGTGAGACCATCGCCGACACGGCGCGCGTGCTGTCGCGCTATGTCGACGCGATCATGATCCGCATGCTCGACCATGATTCCGTGGTCGAGATGGCGAAATACGCCACCGTGCCGGTGATCAACGGCCTGACCAAGCGCCAGCACCCCTGCCAGGTCATGGCCGACGTGATGACCTTCGAAGAGCGGAAAGGTCCGATCCAGGGCAAGCGCATCGCCTGGACCGGCGATACCAACAATGTCCTGACCTCCTGGGTCCATGCCGCCGGCCGGCTCGATTTCGAGCTGGCGATCGCGACGCCGGAGGAGCTGGCGCCGCCGCCGGCGCTGCTCGACTGGGCCCGCGACCAGGGCGCGAAGCTGAAGCTCACCTCGCGTCCGGAGGCCGCGGTCGAGGGCGCCGATTGCGTCATCACCGATTGCTGGGTCTCGATGGGCGACGAGGAAGGCACGCGCCACAATTTGCTGCGGCCATACCAGGTCGACGACCGCCTGCTCGGGCGAGCCGAGAAGGATGCGATCTTCATGCATTGCCTGCCGGCCTCGCGCGGCGAGGAGGTCACCGACGCGGTGATGGATGGTCCGCAATCGGCAGTGTTCGACGAGGCCGAGAACCGCCTGCACGCGCAGAAGGGCATCCTGGCCTGGTGCTTCGGCGGGGTGCCGGCCTGATGGCCGATTCCGCTGACGGCCAGACACCGCTCGACGACCGCGTCGTTCCCTTCAGCGTGCCCGATCTCGACGTGCGCGGCCGTGTCGTCAGGCTCGGCCCCTCGCTCGACGCGATCCTGGAGCGCCATGCGTATCCCGAGCCGGTGTCGCGGGTGCTCGGCGAGGCGGCGGCGCTCACCGTGCTGCTCGGCACGGCGCTGAAATTCGAGGGCCGCTTCCAGCTCCAGACCAAGAGCGACGGGCCGATCTCGATGATGGTGGTCGATTTCAACGCGCCCGACAGCTATCGCGCCGTCGTCCATCTCGACGAGGAGAAGCTCGCCGAGGTCGTCGCCGCCGGCCGGCTCAAGACCGGCGACCTGCTCGGCGAGGGCCATCTCGCCATGACTGTCGACCAGGGAACGGCGGCGACGCGCTATCAGGGCGTGGTCAAGCTGGAGAAGCAGAGCCTGGAGGAGGCGGCGCACCAGTATTTCCGCCAGTCCGAGCAGATCCCGACCCGCATCCGGCTAGGCGTCGGCTCGATCGTCAGCGGGTCCGGCCGGCAATGGCGCGCTGGCGGGCTCCTGACCCAGTTCATGCCGCATTCGCCCGAGCGGCTGCGCGCCGCCGACATCCATCCCGGCGACGCGCCCGAAGGCCACACGATCCTGACCAGCCCGGACCCCGACGGCATCAGCGACGACGCATGGACCGAGGCGCGCTCGCTGGTCGAGACGGTCGAGGACCACGAGCTGCTCGACCCGATGCTGGAAAGCGAGCGTCTGCTCTATCGCCTGTTCCACGAACGCGGGGCGCGCGTCTTCGAGCCGGTCGTTGTGCGCGAGGCCTGCAACTGCTCGCGCGAACGCGTGCTCGCGATGCTGCGCGGTTTTTCGCGCGAGGACCGCCAGGCGATGATCGCCGATGACGGCAGGCTCGGCGTGACCTGCGAGTTCTGCTCGCGACGCTACGAGTTTTCGCCGGAGGAAGTCGAGGCGGAACCGTCGGCGGAGCAGGACTAGCCCCGGCACTCCGCCAGCAACCTCCGCATGAAGGCCTCGCCCGCCGCCAACTGCTCCAGCGTGATGTATTCGTCGGGCTGGTGGGCCTGATCGATCGAGCCGGGGCCGCAGACGATGGTGGCTAAGCCGGCGCGCTGGAAATGCCCGGCCTCGGTCGCATAGGCGACGGCGATCGTGCTGTTGCGGCCCGCCAGCCGCATCACCAGTGTCTCGGCCTCGGAGCCGGGATCGGGCGCCAGGCCCGGCACGTCCGAGCTCATCATCGTCTCGATCGCAGCCGAAGGCGCGGTCTTGCGCATGCGCGCGAGAACCTCGCCGGACAAGGTCGCGAAGCGGGCCGGCACCGTCTCGGGGTCGGAACCCGGCAGCGTGCGGACCTCCCAGGAGAGATCGCAGCGATCGGCCAGGATGTTGCGGGCGATGCCGCCGTGGAATTTCCCGACATGCACGGTGTCATAGGGCGGATCGAAGCGGCCGCTCGGGTCGAGCGTCGTCTCGGCCTCGTCGGCCATCGCGACCAGACCGGCCGCCAGCCGCGTGCCGGCATGGACGGCGCTGGCGCCGAGATGCGGCTTGGAGGAATGCGCCGCTACGCCGGTGATCGTGGTGAAGAAGGTGCGGATGCCCTTATGCGCGTCGGCGAGGTCGAGCGAGGTCGGCTCGCCGACGATGACGGCGCGGGGCTTCAGCAAGGTCTTGCCCATCTCTGCGATACCGTCGACGACGCCGAGGCAGGTGACCTCCTCGTCATAAGAGAAGAACAGGTGGATCGGCGTCTTCAGCTCGGCCGCCAGGAAATCCGGCACGAGCGCCAGCGCCAGCGCAATGAACCCCTTCATGTCGACCGCGCCGCGGCCATAAGCGCGGCCGCCCTTGACATGAAGCGTGAACGGATCGCGGCTCCAGGCCTGGCCCTCGACCGGCACGACGTCGGTATGGCCCGACAGCAGAACGCCGCCGCGATCCTGCGGGCCGAGCGTGGCGAAGAGCGCCGCCTTGTCGCCGGCGGCGTTGGGGAAACGGACGGAGCTCACGCCCCAGCCGGCGAGATAGTCCTCGACGAAGGCGATCAGGTCGAGATTGGATCTGTGGCTGACCGTGTCGAAGGCGACGAGGCGGGCGAGCATCTCCAGCGGCGTGAAGCGCAGGCCGGTCTTCGAAGCGGACGTCAATGCAGCACCTTCTTCACATGCGGCGAATCGAGCGGGAACAGCGGCACCTCGACATCGACGACGGTGCCATCCTCCAGCAGCATGGCGTAGAAGCCGCGCATCGTGCCGTCCGGCGTCGTCAGCGGGCAGCCGGAGGTGTAGCTGAAGCTCTCGTCGGGACGCAGCACGGGCTGCTGGCCGACGACGCCGTCGCCCCGGACCTCGTGGATCTCGCCCTTGCCGTCGGTGATGAACCAGTGCCGCGTCATCAGCTGCATGGTCTGGCGCGACAGGTTCACGATCTCGATCGTGTAGGCCCAGAAATACTTGCCTTGGGCCGGGTTCGACTCGCCGTCCATGAATTTCGGCGACACGCTCACGCGCACGCCATGCGTCTCCGCCTGATACATCGGCGCTGCCTCCAGAGCAGGCGTTCGACCGCAGTCGCTCCCGCGATCCGTGTTTGCGGCGCGGCGCGCGGCCGGTCAACCCGCCTCGCGCTCCCGAATGGCGTGGACAAGTCGCCGCCGGGACTCGCCAGGACGGGGTTGCGTGCCCAGATAGGCGTTCCCCCGTTGAGCGACACGCGATAGACGCACAGATCATGGCCGGTCCCGACATGCTGGCGGACATCGAACAGGGTCCGCATTCGCTGAACCTCAGCGGCCCTTCGGGCGTCCTGCCGCGCCAGGACATCCGCAAGCTGGTGCAGCGGCGGATGATCCGCTCGCATTCGGGCGCATTCGTCGAGAGCCAGTTCCAGCCCGCGAGCATCGATCTCAGGCTCGGCCACAAGGCCTATCGCGTCCGCGCCAGCTTCCTGCCCGGACCCAACAAGCGGGTCGAGGAGGCACTCTCCGACCTGACCCAGGACACGATCTCGCTCGACGGCGACGGCGCCATCCTCGAGAAGAACTGCGTCTATGTCGTCGAGTTGATGGAAGCGCTCGACGGGGTGCCGGAAACCATCTCGGCCTTCGCCAACCCGAAGAGCTCGACCGGACGCCTCGACGTCTTCACGCGCCTGATCGCCGACCGCGCCGAAGTCTTCGACACCGTGCCCGGCGGCTATTCCGGACGGCTCTATGCCGAGATCTCACCGTCGAGCTTCTCGATCAGGGTGCGCAAGGGCAGCCGCCTGAACCAGCTCCGCTTCCGCCGCCGCGGCGGCGGGCAGGACGAGGCGGCAGGCTTTCGCGTGTCGGACCGCGAACTGCACCAGATCCACGACGTGACGCCCTTGGTCGACGGGGCGCCGACCATCCGCAACGGCCTCGTCTTCCGCATCCATCTCGCCGGTACGCATGAGCGGGAGGTGATCGGCTACCAGGCGCAACGCTTCACCGACGTGATCGACGTCGACCGTGTCGGCGGCTACGCGGTCGACGATTTCTGGACGCCGATCCTGGCAAAACCGTCGCGCCGGCTGATCCTCGATCCGCACCAGTTCTACATCCTGGCCTCGAAGGAGCGCCTGCACATCCCCGCCGGGTATGCCGCCGAGATGGCGCCGATCGACCCGACCATGGGCGAGTTCCGGGTGCACTATGCCGGCTTCTTCGATCCCGGCTTCGGGGCGAGCGCCGGGGGCATGCCGGGCTCTCGCGGCGTGCTCGAGGTGCGAAGCCACGAGGTGCCGTTCCTGCTCGAGGACGGCCAGGTCGTCGGCCGGCTCGCTTTCGAGCGGATGGCGGCGGAGCCCGACGCCCTCTACGGCGCGATCGGCACCTCGAACTATCAGGGCCAGGCGCTCAAGCTCTCGAAGCATTTTCGCGATTGAGGCGGCAACCTTCGCGCCTGCGCCGCATTGAAGCTGCAATAGCGGTGCAGATACGGGGCCATGACCATGCTGAACTTTGCCGGCCTCGCCGCCGTACCCGTCCTGATCGGCGGCTATGTCGCCGCGCTGATCTGGTCGACCAGGTCGAACTGATCGTGATCAGCGGACGTCGATGACCTCGCCATAGCGCGAGATCACGACACGGATATCGTCGCCGTTGCGGTCGGTACCGCCGACGACCCACCCGCGCGGCGTCGGGCGGACGCGGTCGACCTCCTCGACGCCCTGCCGCCGGGCGATGCGCAGCGCTTCGCGCTCGGAAATGCCGTCGTCATAACGCGCCGGAGGCGGCGGGCGGCGATCGTAACCCGGGCCGACCCTGACGCCGCCCGGTCCGAACTCGATCGTCTGGGCCGTCGCGCCACACCCGGCTCCGAGAGCGGCGACGAAGATGGCCGCTGCGAAGGCATGTTTGATCGACATCGGCGATGTCCTCCCCTGAATCGGATCGTCGCGCGACCCTTCGACCGTTGCGCCATCATCGGCATTCGCGGATGAACGCGCGATGACTCGTCCGGTCCGCGACGGCGGGCTCAGCCCGCGGAAGCGATGGCGAGCCTATGCGAGATCCGTCGAGCGTCGCCAGCGCAAACCGCCTTCCTTTGCAACGGCCGATGCTCTAAGACGGACGCGTCGGGTCGGGCCGTTCCGCGGCCAAGGTCCGGCATGCGGGCGTAGTTCAGTGGTAGAACGTCAGCTTCCCAAGCTGAATGTCGTCGGTTCGATCCCGATCGCCCGCTCCAATATTTCAATGAGTTAGCACCGTTCCTCTGCTTGAGCCGATCTGGCCGGCTACATAGCGGCTACAGACGGAACGATGTCACCGGCGGGATTCCGCCGTACGGGCCTTTGAGGGCCGCCCTCGCTTGGGCTTCCCGACAGGCGGATCCTGAACGGCAGTTTCGTCGATCAGGTCGGTGACGCGAACGCCGAGCACATTTGCCAACTCATAGAGCGTGATGATCGTCGGGTTGCGGCGACCACGTTCAAGGCTGCTGATGTACCATTGGCTGAAGCCTGATCGCTCTTCGACCTGCTCCTGTGTCAGGCCGCGCTCTTCCCGCAATCGCGCAAAATTTTTCCCGACCAGCTCGCGCATGTCCATGCGCTCAGAGCTGGCAATTTCTCGCAGCCTAAATTACCAATTATAGTTGGTAATTCGGGATATAGCGTCCCGGCGCTGCTCAGGGGGATTGCATGCTGGCGGTCAAGCTTTTGGTGGCCTCCTTCGTCATTTCGGCTTTCGCGGCTGCGGCGTCTGCTCAACCGATCCAAACGCAACCACAAACCCCGCCTGTCACGTTGAGCTGCGATGAACTCGTCCGGCTTGTTGACGATCCAAGCGCTCTTCAAAAAGCCACCAATTCGTCGGCAACACGCGCCTTCGGGTGGCGCCTCGTCCTGATCAAGCTCGCGACCATCGACGGCCAAGATCGCATCGTCGACGAAACTTTGACGCCTCGGCTCGAAGCTCGACGCGGAGTTCAACCGCATATCGGCGGCCTTGTACGGATTGAGTACGAGGCGCGGACCTACAATCCGAAGGTCAATCTGCCGGCGCGCTACATCGTCCGTTGGGTCAGTTCCCGCCCGGTCGTATTCAATGGGCAGCTTAGCCGCTGCTCGCCGGAGAGCATCCGGAAAACCGAGATATCGCACACCGATCCGTTTGCGATCCGAACGGACGACGTGAGCAATGCGCCGGCTGACTACACCCTGATTTTGCAGGACGGGCGGCGCAACATTCTGCTCACGGCAGTGATCAGTTTTGGTCAACCTGCTGCTACCGCCAGCGACCCAGATGAGCACGCCGCGGTGCTGAGAGCAGCCTACAAGAGCCAGATGGTCCTCGACCGCTGCAATTCTCTGAACGTGGCTGGCGCCTCGCCATCGGCCAACAGGGACAGAATATCGCGAATGGAGCAATCCGCAGCAGCGATAGGAATCAACGTTCGAGCTGCAAAACTGACCGCTCAGCAGGAATCGAAGAGCGGCATGGAGATGTTCGACATGTTCGAACTCATGGGCTCGATGAACTACCAACAGCGCGATTCCCTGCGGCAGTTCTGCGCTCTCCAAGGCTTGGAGCTACTCGGAGCGTCCAAACACTTCACGGAGCTGGACCGCGCCGCCGGCCGGTGACCCCCACGGCCCCCCACGCGTCCCTCTCAGACGTTACGCATAATCAACGGAGGCTTCCTTGCGCGTCGCGGTGCTTATTCTCGGTCTCGTCATTTCCGTTTTCTCCGGTCTGCAATCCTGCGCGGTTCATCTCGGTGGTCGTTTGGCCGACAGCGCGACAAACACGGGCGCCGGAGCCGTTGGCATCCTGATATCGATGCTCTTCCTGATCGGCTCGGCGCTGGTGCTGGCGTTCCCGCTTGCCGCTCAGTTCTGCTTCGTCTGCGCAGGACTGCTCGCGATACTGAACTGGAGTAATTTTCCGGATATGAAATTCTGGTTCGCCGTCGCCCTGGTACTCAGCATGATGTCGTACTACGGCCGGAAGGAGCTGAAGAAGCGCAAGGCTGCGGCGCTTGAGCTGCCCGTCACCACGTCACGGAGCTGATTCAAGCAACTTCATCCGGCAGCCCATCCAGCCGATTGAACCTCGCGCCAAGGCTTCTCGGTAGCGATTGTCAGCGGAACTATGCAGGGCGCGCAACTTCGTTTTTGCCGGGCCGGAGGATGAAACCCTGGCCTCGCCCGAGAGCGGGGTGGGTATGCCGCAAGGAGAATCTGCGGGGAGTTGATGCGGGTGCAGCGCAGCGAGCAACGGTCCCGCAGATTCTCCTTGCGGCGCGCCGAGGGGCAGCGGCCTTAAGAGCCTGCTTCAAGCTTGCGAATTAGAGCGCAGTACATCTAGTTATCCAGTCGCAAATATGATGATTCCTGGATTTGAAGCGTACACGCGCCAGTAAAAATAAATGGCCCAATACTTGAAGCGGCACTCTATTCGTGATCTTTTACTGCAAATAAATGTCAGCAACAGTGCAAACGACTATTTGATTCTATTTTGGCCTCCACCATTCCGCGTGGCTTTCGCTACCTGCTATAACAACATCTCTCGGAGTGATGACAATGAGTCCACCGTCGCTGTATGCAAGAATAATGGTCCCCTCTATAGAATTTGACCCATCAATTCTGTGATCAAGCGGAATTTGATCTGATGGAGGAGATTCGTCTAGAATAAGATAATAGCTCGATAAATCTCCCCAAAGTTTCTGCGAATATATTAGCGTCTCTTCAATCTGATTATATTCGACACGGGAAAAATTTGCAGACTTTAAGTTGCTACTTCTGTACAGATTTAGTCGATTTTGCGATGCGAAGTCGACTAAAGGTTTAAAGTCTTGAAACAAATATTTCATTTTAGAATTTCTCAATAAGCTTTCCACGGCGCATACCACGGGCGATGGCCACCCCAATATTTCTGATCGAGCGGACCACAATGAATGTGCAAATTTGATCCACTGGGATTTGGTCCATAGTCTAGCCTGATGCCGTAGTTGCCGCAAATTACTCCACAGATGCGACCGTCCCCGCCGATTAAAAGCCCTTGCGAAGGTCCAAGAAACTTGATTTCCGTACCTTCCCGATCGACCCACATCTGCGGCGAGTTGAGCGCATAGGCATAGACGCTCGGCCCATCGACGAATCCGAGCGGATCGGGTTCGAGATAGCGGCCAGTCGTCGGATCGTAGTGCCGGTGCCAGTTGTAGTGAAGGCCGGTTTCGAGCTGGAACCACTGGCCGGGGAAGCGGGCATCGAGCGCGGCTGAGCCGGTGATCGCCTGGACCTCGCCATAGGGCTTGTAGACCGCGTCCCACACCAGCGCCTTGCTCGCATCGGTCATCCGGACCGGCCGGTCGAGATGATCGGCATGGACGTAGAGCGTCGTCGGGCTCGCCGTGTTCATGTCCGCCACCACCGCGAGCGGGACGGCACGCGAGGCGATGCCGCGCTTCGGCATATTGAGCGAGGGCAGTTGCGCCGGCGCAGTCGGGTCGTCGGCGTTCTCGGCCGCGCCGAGCTTGCCGCCCGATCCCGAGCGGTCGTTGTCGTTCGCGGGGCGTTTGGTCGGGCCGGTCGCGGCGCCGAGATCATCGACCTCGAGCCAGACATACTCCCGGACCGTCGCGCCCGTACTGCCATCGGCCTCGGCGAGCAGATGCCCAGCCGTGTCGTAGATCAGATGCGTCGTCGCGGCAGCCGCTCGGATCGCCAGGCGCTCCAGACCGTCATAGGTGTATGTACCCCGGATGGTCGCGCCTTCGCTCGCCTGCGACAGTCGTCCAGCCGCGTTGTGCGTGTAGGTCCAGGCCGTCCCAGACTTCGTGTCGGTCACGAGATTCCCGGCGTTGTCATGCGCAAAGGTCCTGCTCACCGTGCCGTTGGTCGTGACCTGCGTCATCCGGTTCGAGGTTGACGCATAGCTCGTGATCTTGGTCGTGGTCGTGCCGCCGGAGGTCAGGATCTCATGGGTCCGGTTGCCGCCCGAGCCGTAATAGTAGGTCAGTGAACCCCAGGCGCCCGAGGCATCCTGCAACCGCCGCGCCGGCGAGTACCAGAAGCTCTGGCTCGGCGGCGGCGAGACATCGTCATAGGTCGCGATGCTGGTCAGGTTGAGGCCGTTGTCGGTCCGGTCATGGAAACGCTTGATCGTGGCGACGCTGGTCGTCGTGTTCTCCACCAGGAGCTGATTGAGCTGATCGTCGGCGGTGAAGGTGCGCCACAACGACAGACCGTTGCCATAGGTCAGCGACTGCAGGTCGCCGAAAGGCTGGTAGACAACGCCAGAGGCGAGCGTGGCGCTCGTCGCGGTCGCGTTCTGCTTGGTCGTGACGCCGCCGACGCGCCCGGTCGCATCCCGGCTGACATCGACGATACGGCCAGATGGATAGGTGATCTGCGTCACCTTGTCGGCGAGGTTGTAGGCGTAGGAGACGACATAGGTCTTGCCACCGATCACGCGGGTCTCGGAGAGCACGTTGCCGCGCGCGTCATAGATCCACGCCGTCGTACCAGAGGCATCGGTCATGCTCGTCAACCGGCCTTTGCCCTTGTTGCCGCCGGTGACGGCGTCGTAGGTCCAGGTCACGTTCAGGCTCGTCTCGGACGGGAAGGTCCGGGTCAGAATGCGACCGGCATTGTCGAAGGTCTGGTTGGTGACGACACTGCGGCCGTCGGTCTTCTGGGTGATGAGGCCGCGCGCGTCGCGCTGGAAAACGGTCGTGCCGCTATCGGGCGAGGCCGACTGGATGATCTCGCCGAACCCGTTGCGGACATACGTCGTGGTGATTGTGCGCGCATCCTTGTAGCTCGCGATGCGGTCGATCCCGTTGCGCGTGACCTCGGCCTTCTGGTTCTCCTCGTCGGTCTCGCTGATCAGGCGGTTGAGGGCATCGAACCCGTAGCCGAAGACATTAGAGCGCGGATCGGTGACGGCGGTCAGGTTGTCCGTCCTGTCGTAGCCGAACTGCCAGGTGCTGCTATTGGCGCCGATCGCCTTCAGCAGGCGGCCGAGCTCGTCGAAGGTCTGCGTCCGGGCGAAGGTCGTGGTGGTGTCGGCCTTCTTGCGGGTGATCGAGGTCGCGCCGCCCATGGCGTCGCGCACATAGTTCGTGGTCTCGCCGGCATTGTTGGTTACGGTCGTGAGCCTGCGGGCATTGTCGTAGGTGAAGGACTGCCAGCTCGCATCGGGCAGCGTCACCTTGGCGATCTGGCCCACGGCAGTGTAGTCGATGCTCGTGGTCGCCGGCGTGCCGGTAGAATCGGCGGTCACGGTTTTGAGCCAGCCGCGGCCGTCATAGGTCAGCGCCGTCTTGATGCCGTTGGGATCGGTCACCAGCGTCGGCTGGCCGCGATCGTTGACGGTGTCGACGGTCGTGACATGGCCGATCTCGTTGGTGATGGTCTGCACGAAGCCAAGCGCATCGTAGGTGAAGGAGACCGTATCGCCGGTGCCGGATAACGGCCCATCGACCGACGCCAGCATCCCGTTCGTGCCGTATGTGTAGGTCCAGACCCGCGTCTGGCCGCTGGTCGCGTAGGGCACAGTCTGGCTGGTCGTGTCGGTCTGCGTGACCGACGTGAGCTGGCCCGAGCTGTTCCAGACATAATCGGTCGTCAATCCGGGATCGACGATCTGCGACGGCATCCGCCAGGTCGCGTTCCAGGAGATGGACGAGGTCACTGCTCCGGCGGTGCCCGATCCACGTGTGATCGAGGTCGGCTGGCCGATAGCATCGTTGACGAAGGTGGTGACGCGGCTCTCGGCATCGGTCACCGAGGCCCGGAAGTTGTTGGCGTCGTAGGTCCGTGTCGTGTTCGACAGCGGGCAGTTGGTCGAGGGCTGTTCGACCAGCGACGAAACGAGCTGGTTCCCCTGGCTCGTGGTCGAATAAGTGACGACCTCGTCTTTGCCGAGCGGATTGGTCACGGTCGCCGTCCCCGAGCCATAGGCGACGGTATACTGATCGACGCTGCCGGCATGGACGCTGGAGGTCGCGCGCCCTTGGGCATCATAGCCCCAGGTCGCATAGCGGATACCGCGCTCGTCGGTGATGCCGGTCAGGGCGTATTTGTTGGTGGTGTCCTCATAGTGATAGGTGATGGTCGCATTGGCCTGCGGCGGGAAAATCGCCTTCTCCAGCACGGCCACGCCCTGCGCCACGTCGGGCGGCACCGTGCCGCCGTAATACGGGGCGAGCAGGGCCGTATCGACGCGGCCGAGATACTCGTATTTGACGACCGTCGTGCCGTTGACCTTGACCTCGCTCAGATGGCGCTGCTGGTCGTAGACGAAGCTCACCGCGCGGCCGCGATTGTCGGTGACGCCCGTGTTCACGCCGTTCGAGTCATAGGTCAGCGTCTGCACATAGCCACCGCGCTTGCGGATGGTGATGAGGCGGCTGTTGCTCTCGGCGAAGACATAGGTCACGCCTTCCGCTGTGGTCAGCTCGAAATTGGCGCCGTTGCGAACGAAGGTTTCGCGAACGCCGAGGCGTCCCGCATCGAAGCTGTTTCCAGCCGAGTTGACATAGGCCGGCGCCCAGGTGCCGCTCGCCCAGGTGCCCGACGCCAGTGCGAACACCAGCTCCTTGCCGGTCGGCAGCGTGACATACACTCTGTTTTGGAGGTCGTAGCTGAACTTCGCCTCGAACCCCGTGCGCCAGCCCTCGCCGAGAACACCGTCATTCGACGAGAGGATGTTTGAGACCCCGTTGCGCGAATAGAACCGCTCGATCCGGAATTCGTCGGTCGTGAAGAAGTCGAAATCGACGGCCGACTCCTTCTTGTAGCCGCTGAGCACGTCGAGCGGATTGCCGTAGCACTGTTCTTCGTTTTCCGACTTCGGACGCTTGCAACTCCCATCGATATAGGTCTCCGGATAGCTGCATTGCAGCGTCGCGCCGCCGCCGCGATAGGTCGTGTACTGGCCGGTATTGGGATCGATGAGAGCGTAAAATCCGGCGATCGCCGCGCCCGAACTGGTCTTGTAGCAGCCCGTGAAATAGCGTGCGTCGTCCCCGTAAACCGCCCGCGCCTGCGTCATCGCGACGGAGCAACCATCGCCGCCGGTGATGATGCCACCGCCGGGCACACCGGACTGCCAGTATTCAGCGCGAGTTTCTGTTGAAATTGTAAAAAGTGACACAATTACTGAACAGAGAAATCCAACACGGTTGAACGAACGACTATAACTCATCGCCATCGCCTCGCAGGTAAGAACAATTAAATCAAAATTGTTACGAACGCTTTGCTGGCTTCAGCAAAGTACCGGCGGCCTTCAACGGCACCCTGTATGCACAACCATCGCGTGCTCTGTCAATTACGAAGAGCCGGAAAAATTGTGACAGATTGACAAACCGCATCCATCCGAAGTGACAGATGGCTAACATGGACTGGAGAGGGTGGGGATAAGTCTCAGATTTAGCCGAACCTCGCGCTGCTGATAACGAGCGCGGGCTCTTGTCCTGAGCTTGCATGAGCCATCTCGGAAGCAGAACGCCTGCCTTACAAGATGCCCTATCAACGCCGTGCGAACGGCATTTTGCGTGCAAAATTCATGAGTTTTGCACAAAGCGCTCACGCTCGCGATTTCAAGACGTTACGTTGTGCAGATTATATGTGCGCAATGGAGCGGCCGGATGGGGCGGATTCTGGGGTATGCGCGGGTCTCCACCGATGGCCAGTCGCTCGATTCCCAACAAGCGCAGCTAAAGGCGGCTGGCTGCTCGAAGATTTTCGCTGAGAAGGTTTCGGGGGCTAAGCGACAGCGGTTGCAGCTTGACCGGCTGCTCTCGTCGTTGGAGGCCGGCGACATCGTTTTGATCTCCCGCCTGGATCGGCTGGCACGATCGACGCGGGATCTGTTGAACATTCTTGGCGTGATCGCCGATCGCGGAGCGGCCTTTCGGTCTTTGTCAGATGGTTGGGCCGACACCACCACGGCTCATGGCCGACTGATGCTGACGGTCCTCGCCGGATTGGCGGAGTTCGAACGGGAGCTCATCCGGACGCGAACCGGCGAAGGCCGTGAGCGAGCGAAGCTGCGCGGTGTGAAGCTCGGCCGGAGATTCAAGCTGACGCCGCATCAACGTGCGGAGGCGCTGCGGCGTCGGGAGGCCGGTGAAGAGTCACTCGTCGAGATCGGTCGCAGCTACAACGTCTCACACTCGACCATCTCGCGCCTCTAACGACTGTCGTCGGCGAGGCGCAACACTCTGCTTCTGGCCGATACCGTTGAAAAAGTCGGCATTGCTGCGGGTGTGAAGTCCTGATTCAGTCGTCCCTGGATGGAGGGCGGCGCGATGATGGGCGAGCGGCAGGTGGCGCAGGAGGCGCTGTTTTACGAGTT